>Ga0066825_10000012_pt1 | contig 85558 bp, 79 predicted proteins | sample ETNtaG_6_FD_65608 | JGI IMG/M metagenome (GOLD analysis project Ga0066825, IMG submission 65608) | Marine microbial and viral communities from oxygen minimum zone, Eastern Pacific Ocean - ETNP201306SV45 | ecosystem: Environmental > Aquatic > Marine > Oceanic | place: Pacific Ocean: Eastern...
AAGGTCGAATGCTTACCGATGTAGCGGCCGAACTTCGGATCACTGCGTCTGAAGCAGTTCGGCATATCCTCACTGCGCCTGAGGGAAAGCACACAATCTGTATTCAACACACGATGGACGAAGGGGACATCCTTTCTAATCTGCGTCACGATCGGGTGATGATCGGGTCAGACGGAATACCAGATTTGACAGGGCGCCCTCATCCCCGGCTGTACGGAACCTTTCCTCGGGTTTTGGGCCGTTATGTGAGGGAGCAGGGAATCCTTGACCTAGAAAGCGCGATTAGGCGCATGACGTCTCTCTCTTGCGACGTGCATGGGCTTGCTGATCGAGGGCGGATAACCGAGGGTAATTGGGCAGATTTGGTTCTGTTCGACCCTGACCTAGTAGCTGATGTCGCGAGCTATGAAGACCCCAAACAAGAGTCCCGTGGAATTCGAAATGTGTGGGTAAACGGGCAAATGGTGTTTGCTGAGGGAAAACATACACAGGCAGGCAGTGGAAAGGTCCTTAGGTATCGCAAGCACTAAAGCCTGTAGCGAGTGAGGCGCAGGTACGCTGATAACTGTGTCGTTGAGTCAAGCCTGAGTCAACGACACAACCAGTCACCGCTTGGTGGCGTCGGCCTACGTCGCTTATTCGGCGTTAAGCACTTGAAAGTTCTTCCACTTGACAACGACTTTTGCAGAACTCGGTGTTCCTCAAGACTTAATAGATGCTTTGAGCGAACAGGGAATCGAATCGCCCTTCGCTATTCAGACACTAGCCATTGGAGACGCAATGGCCCGTCGAGATGTTTGCGGTAAAGCTAAGACTGGATCAGGTAAAACGCTTGCTTTCAGTCTGCCTGCAATAGCGCACACAGAGCGAAACCAAGATGGCAAGCCCACTACCTTGATACTTACCCCCACACGAGAATTGGCGAACCAAATAACCGGCGTGGTGGAGCCGCTTGCTGAAGTTCGTCGACTACGTACCATTGCGGTATACGGCGGCACGAACATCGATAGACAGATTGAGACGATTAATAACGGCATCGATATCATCATCGCCACCCCTGGACGTCTCATTGACTTGATCGAAAGAAAGGCTATGGATGTCGCCTTGGTCAAGTGCGTCGTGGTTGATGAAGCTGACCGTATGGCAGATATGGGTTTCCTCCCTCAAGTTGAGTGGATCTTGCGGCATATACAAGTCAAACATCAGACCATGCTTTTTTCGGCCACATTAGACGGGGCTGTCGATACGGTCGTCAAACGCCACCTTACGGACCCCGTGTTTCACGAAGTAGATGAACCTGAAGTGACTGTAAGCGAGATGGGGCATGTGTTTATGTCCGTTCACAAAATGAATCGCGTGCAAGTAGCAGCGCGCATCATCGGACAAGCCACAAAAACCATGCTCTTCACGCGCACTAAACGAGGAGCAGACCAACTGGAACGCGAGCTTCGCTCCGAAGGAGTTCAGGCGGCTGCAATTCATGGGGACCTACGGCAATCACAACGGGAAAAAGCACTTCGAGAGTTCACCAGCGGTGGTCTCAAAGCATTGGTCGCCACAGACGTGGCCGCTCGAGGGATTCATGTTGATGACGTTGACGTTGTGATCCACTACAACCCGCCGGAGGATCACAAAACGTATTTACATCGCTCAGGACGAACTGCTCGGGCGGGAGCAGCTGGCACAGCGGTGACGATGTTCCTATGGGATGAGGAACTGCAAGTTAGGCAGCTCCAGCGTCGCCTTGGTTTGAAACTCCCTCTCCACGAAATCTTCTCGAATGACCCCAGACTTGACGATTTGCCCGCGTGGGTGCATCAACAAGTTTGAAAATTAGTTAAATGGCTTTGCCGTCAGCAGTCGCTTTAGCAGCTAGGTCGTTAGCTGAACGTCTAGAAGCTGGCGACGGCGACGAACAGGTAATCGTTGAATTAGCTGAGCTGGGACAGATCAGGCAGAAGGATCTCGATGATCACAGAAGTAACGGGGCTGTATTCACGCCTTATGACGTTGCGGAGGAACTAGTTCGTGAAGTCGGAATTGAAGCGCAAGATACCGTCTGCGACCCGTCGGTGGGGCCAGGCGTGTTTCTGCTTGCTGTCGCGGAGCATAAGTTCCGGCAGGGTGAGGCTGTTCGATCGATAGTTGAAAGTCTGAGAGGGATAGACATCGACCCAGTTACGGTCGAAGTGGCACGTACCACTTTGCAATTGTGGGCATTGTGGAGAGGTAGCGAACGGCTAGAAGTGAATCACCTGATTGTTGGAGATGGCCTTCTCGATATCCCGGACGATTGGTTTGGTCGGTGTGACGTTGTTATCGGAAACCCGCCCTTTCTAGGCCAACTCAAATCAGACACAGCACGTAACTCAATTCGGGCTCAGGCCCTCAAAGAGAGATTTGGTAACCGCTATACGGCGTATCTCGACGAGAGCATGTTGTTTCTCCTCTTAGGCGTCGAACTAACTGGTGGGAGCGGAACAGTTGCGCTTATTCTCCCAGCCTCTTTGTTGGGTTCGGACTCTAGTCGACTTGCAAGAGAATGGGTCGACAGCACCCTGCCACTTAAAGACCTCTGGGTGGGAGGTAGGTCCGTGTTCGAACTCGCTGCAGTTGAAGTCGTTGCCCCGATTCTTCGGGAAGTGCAAAGCCGAGACTGCAGGGTGGTTAGTCATGAATCAAAAACAGCGATCGAGGTTCCATCTGTCCCTGATGGGCAATGGTCACGACTTCTTGCTGCCCTTCATGGAACTCCGGTCGTAAATCTTTCGAACTATGCGACGCTTGGTCAGCAAGCATCAGTTACGGCGGACTTCAGGGACGCGTATTACTGGTTAGCGGAACGAGTGAAGGACTCTGACGGTGAAGCTGTCCTACCAAGACTTGCCACTGTAGGTCTCATCGATCCGTTTCGCTTTATGCATGGACAGGTTCAAACGCGATTCGCGAAACAAAAATTCGATCGACCAGTTGTTCAAATCGAACCTAACCCACCTCCGAAGTTTTCGAAATGGCTCGAGGAAAAACTTAAGCCGAAACTATTAGTTGCAACCCAGACCCAGATAGTCGAGTGCTACGCAGATTCGAGAGGTGAGCTGCTTCCATCTACGCCCCTCGTGTCTGTTCTTCCTGCTGAGGAAACGCAAATATGGCATTTGATGGCAGCAGTGTGCTCCCCAGCTGCATCTGCTTGGCTTGCATCTATCGCTGCTGGAACAGGACTCAGCCAAACAACAATCCGTATTCGAGCGTCTATGTTGGCCAAGCTTCCGCTTCCAGTGCCTTCTGAAAGTTGGGACGAAGGAGCATATTTAGCCCGCAAAATTCAAGAAGAAAGCCCTACCGAACAGACGTGCATTCGGTTCGCGGAAGCTATGAATCAAGCCTATAACGTCACTTCTGAAGCACTTTTGAGGTGGTGGCTGGAACAACTTCAAAAAAAACAACCTTGACCTGATGGGTAAGGGCTCAGGTAGCCTTTTAGTTCAGCCCCGGAGCAAGCAGTGCCTGAAGCAACCGATACCTCTAAATCCTCAGGAATGGGCCCTCCTCCCGCGTCTGGTGCCTGGTTCGAAACAATGCCAGCCGGAAATCGAAAATTCTTTGAATTGTCGCCGGACCGTCCCTACGTGCTCGAAAGTGGATCGGAACTCGTGGCGCCGCAAGTGGCATACGAAACGTGGGGCAACTTAGATGCTGCGGCGACTAACGCGATCCTTGTATGTCATGCTCTCACTGGTGATGCGCATGCGCACGGCGAAGCTGGCCCTGGCCAGGCGACACCTGGTTGGTGGAACGATTTTATTGGCCCGGGGAGGCCGCTCGACACCGACCGTTTCTTCGTAGTCTGTGCAAATGTTTTGGGCGGCTGCCAAGGCACTACTGGACCCGCTTCTATAAATCCGGTAACTGGCCAAAGGTGGGGTGGGGACTTTCCTGTTGTGACGATCCGGGATGTCGTCAGGTCGCAAAGAGCTCTTTCGCAGCATCTAGGAATCCAGCGGTGGATGGCTGTCGTAGGGGGATCGATGGGTGGGATGCAGGCGCTGGAATGGGCGGCTAGTTATCCTGACCGTTGCGGTTCTTTGGTAATTATCGCGTCAACAGCCGCTGCTTCAGCTCAACAGATTGCATGGAGTCAGGTTGGTAGACAAGCAATCGTTGATGACCCTGCGTATAACCAAGGGCATTACTACGAGGCTCAACCAGGAGAGGGCCCACATCTTGGGTTGGCTAACGCCCGGCGTATAGCAATGATTCATTACAGGAGTGATGAAGAATTCGACCGACGATTCGGCAGACACAGTAACGAATCGCTCGAGCCTTTTCGTATAGAACATAGATTTGATGTGGAAAGTTATTTGGATTACCAGGCCGCCAAGATGCAGTGGCGTTTTGATGCCAATACATATTTAGTTCTAAACAAAATGATGGATCTCCACGATATTGGACGTGGTCGTGGTGGTGTTGAGCAGGCGCTGAAAAGGGTTACCTGTCCTAGCCTGCTTATGAGTGTTCGCACAGACTTCCTCTACCCCCGTCATCAACAAATTCGGGTTGTAGATGCGCTCCGAGGCCAAGTACCTGTTGAGCACATTGATATCGATAGTGACAACGGGCACGATGGTTTCCTAACGGAGCCGGAACAAACTGGTGTCCCGATGGGGGAGTTCATCAGCAAAGTCGCTAAGGGATCTATCGCCTAAAAGGGCTGCTGCAGCTAATCAAACTACGTGGACAAGAGCTCATTAATTTCGTCCATCTCAAGGGAACTAATTGACCATCCACATGCCTGAGAATTAGCCAACACCTGCGCAGAGCTGGTGGCTCCCGCAATCACACTTGGGATTTCAGGCTTTGATAGTAACCACGAAAAAGCAAGATCTAGTAGTGAACGATCCCTATCGCTGACCCAACTGCTCAACCTTTCGACGGCGGCGAGGTTGTGGTCTGTTATGAAAAGTTTGAGACGATCCTGAGGCCATTCGGCAAGTCGAGTGCCAGGAAGCGGTCCTTCAGCTGAAACTTTCCCGGTCAATAGCCCTGACTCAAGAGGAAAAAACGGCAGGAAACCTACGTTATGTTCGCGACATACGTCGAATACCTCAGATTCAGGTTCACGATGTAACAAGGAATAACGGTTTTGTACCGTCCGATAGGGAGCAAGATTTTCTTTTTGGGAGACATCGGCGGCTGAGTCGAGACGTTCGGCATCGTAGTTAGAGCACCCTATTTCTCGTACTTTGCCCGCTACCACCAAGTCGTTCAGTGCTTCAAGGGTCTCGCGTTCGTGTACTTCATGGTCCGGCGTGTGTATTTGAAACAAGTCGATCCAGTCAGTATTAAGTCTGCGCAAACTCTTATCGATAGAGCGGCGTACCCATTCTGCGCTTCCACCGGTCAACCCAGGGTCCATGTCACGAAGACCGAACTTCGTGGCGATAACAATCTGGTCTCTGTGGCCTTTCATCGCTTGACCGAGCATTTCCTCCGAAGCCCCAGAACCATAAACATCTGCGGTATCGAAAAAATTGATTCCGGTGTCTAAGCAGCTCGCAAATATCTCGTTTGTTGTCTCCTGGTCAACTCGAGTGCCAAAGTTGTTGCAGCCCAGGCCGACCTCAGATACCTCAAGTTCCCCGATTCGTCTTTGTTTCACGTTCGGATCTTAGGAGCCGCTGACGCTACCGTCATTACGTGCCCGAACTAATTGAAGTAGAGGTTTATCGAAAAGCTGCCGCTCAGACCATTGGTCGGACGGTTTCTGCGGTCTCGACTTTCAGTGATAGCTATCTTCGTGAAGGAACCCCCCTGAGCGATCTTCGTTCTGTCATGCGTGGAAGCCAATTAAAGGATGTCAGGCGAATCGGAAAACTTCTTCTGCTTGAAGTAGGAACAGTTGTCGTCGGAATTCGGTTTGGGATGACTGGAAGACTGATCGTGGATGGTCAAGTAACGATAAACGAATTGTTGTACACGACGAACGAAATCCAGGATCGTCATATTCGTTTTTCAGTTGGGTTCCACGACGGAGGCACGTTAGCGGTGATCGATCCGCGTGGTTTCGGAAACGTTGAACTCAACCCTGACGAATCTTTGCTAGGTCCAGATGCAATGGGCGTATCTGATAGCGAGTTGCATTACATATGTAAGAACGATAGGTCGGCGTTAAAATCGCTTCTTCTAAATCAGCGGAAAATATCAGGAATTGGCAATCTCTTATGTGACGAAATTCTGTGGAGGAGCCAGATAGCACCCTCGAGAATTAGCTCCTCTTTGAACATTGCAGAAATAAAGAGACTTGCTTATGAGGTGAAGGCCACTATTGGTGACCTAACTAAAAGGGGTGGTTCGCATATGGGAACCCTGCAGCCGGAGCGGCATGAAAACGGGGTATGTCCGTTAGATGGCTTCCGATTGAAACGCAGCCAGATCGCTGGCCGGACGTCCTGGTGGTGTCCTGAACACCAGCTTTGAAGTCAGCTAGCTACTCTAAAGCTGTGTCCCTCTCCCACTTGTTGTCTCAACAATCTCAAACAGCAGTTGGGACAGGTTCACAGAAATGGTGGTTCCTAGTCGCAGCGTTATTCTTAGTCTCGTTGGCCCTCGCTGCTCTATTTATTAAAGTGTGGCGTAGAACTTTGCCTCCTGCGCGCTTGCCCTATGTTCCTCCGGATCTTGTTTTCTCTGTGGTGAACGAACAAGAAGCAAATGAAAATAATGAAACGCGACAAGGGGAGCCCGGACTAGGTTCAGGCGATGGCCGATGGATTCAACCCCCAAGAAATGATTGATCGCTTTCGAGAACGTGCGGAAGCTGTAAAGAAACGCAACCTTCCTGCCGTTGGTGGTGAGGAACGGAGACTCTTCATAGAGCAAGCTGAAAGAGATTTCATGGATTTCTCGATCATCGCTGACGCAACTCCAACTTTAGAAAATGGCGTTCTTAGCCTGGTCGTTGATCTGCGACCAGGCTCTGATTCTTGAAGGTGATCCGCTTTATTAGTTGAGCGTGAGTTCTGTCTTGGTACAGTGACCCATTGCTGCGGATGTAGCTCAGTTGGCTAGAGCGCAACCTTGCCAAGGTTGAGGTCGCCGGTTCGAATCCGGTCATCCGCTCAAAATGGTTGCCCTCAATCGGTTGAGATTGGGGGCAACTTCTTTTCTATTGCTGAGAGATTCTGGTAATCGATTCGACAGCATGTATTGTCAGGTCAAGTTCTTGGGATCGCTCAGGAACTTGACCCGAGGAGTTAAATTGGTTGCACCCGCTTCGGTGGAGCACAATCAGCCCAATCTTGCGAGGTTCCTCAAATTCACGTTCCCGTATGCGGCCCTTCACCTTGCCTGCTTGTTCGTTTTTGTCGTTGGGGTAGGTTGGTTTTCGCTCGCCATTTCCGTGGTTGTCTATTTGATGAGAGGCTTCGGCATAACTGGCTTCTATCACCGCAAGTTCAGTCACCACGCGTTTAAGACGGGACGGGGCGTGCAGTTTGTTGGTGCATGGCTTGGTACCAGTGCCGCTCAAGGTGGACCTCTTTGGTGGGTTGCTCATCACCGTAGGCATCACAGAGTCTCGGACCAAGCAGGGGACCTGCACTCACCTAAAGTTGAGGGCTTCGGGATTGCCCATCACGGATGGTTGACACGGCCGGATGCGGACCCTTGTCATCTGGACGAGGTAGCAGATCTCGCTGTCTTTCCGGAACTTCGTTGGTTAGACCGCAACGCATGGGTGCCGATCCTCTCGACTGCTTTCGGCTTGTTCTTTTTTGGAATTTTGATCGGTCGAGTGGCGCCTTGGACAGGAACTAATGGTCCGCAGCTCCTGATTTGGGCGTTTTTCATAAATACTGTGCTGCTTTGGCATGTGACATTTGCTGTGAACTCTGTATGTCACCGCTGGGGCAAGCGGCACCACAACACTAAAGATGACAGTCGGAACAATTGGCTGATAGGTGTGCTCGGCTTAGGAGAAGGCTGGCACAACAACCATCACCGATTCCCTGGTACATCGCGACACGGGTTTAAACGCAGCCAATTTGATTTCACACATTTAGTGATCAGAACGTTGGCGCGGGTGGGTTTGGCGCATGACTTGCATCCGGTCCCTCGGCGATTGTGGCTCGGTTCTAAACCGTCCCGGTGGACTAGCTGAACGGAAAAAAAATTGATGCCGATCAACGTGCGATCGGCATCGTTGCTGTGAAAGAGTTAGAGAATTCGATCGATAGGGAGATCTCAATGGGTTTACTCGATGGACGCATCGTTCTAATTACTGGTGCTGGTCGCGGGATTGGCCGTGAACACGCCTTACTCATGGCGTCCGAAGGAGCCAAGATCGTAGTTAACGATTTAGGTGGTGGCGTAGACGGTTCAGGGGAAGACACTGGACCTGCGGAACAAACAGCGCAAGAGATTCGCGACATGGGTGGCGAAGCCGTCGCTAACAACGATTCGGTGACTGACTGGGAAGGTGCTCAACGGATGGTCAACGCCGCTGTTGAAGCTTTCGGAGACCTGCATGTCCTAGTGAATAACGCTGGGATTCTTAGAGATCGAGTTGTGGTGAATATGACTGAAGGTGAGTGGGACGCGGTCATCGATGTGCACATGAAGGGCCACTTTTGTCCTACCCGTTGGGCAGCAGCATATTGGCGAGAACAGACCAAAGCGGGTGTAGAGGTTGACGCTGCGATCGTCAATACTGCTTCGGGAGCCATGCTCGGGAATCTAGGGCAGCTGAATTATTCGGGAGCTAAAGCAGGCATAGCGGCCATGACGCTCGTAGGTGCAGGTGAACTCGCTAGATACGGAGTGAGAGTGAACTGTTTGGCACCTATTGCTCGAACCCGGATGACCCTACAAACACCTGGGCTAGAAGAAGTCGTAGCTGCACCAGAAGATCCCTCAGATTTTGACCTGTATGACCCTGCCAATATCAGCCCCTTGGTTGGCTACCTCGCTACCGAAGGATGCCCATTTACAGGTGGCGTCTTTCATGTGGGAGGAAACGAAGTGGGACTCTACGGCGGGTGGTCGTTAAGCGATGAGGACATTCTTGCGACAGATGGTCGTTGGACTGTCGGTGATCTGCAAGCTAAAGCCCCTCGTCTTCTCGACGGACGGAGCAAGCTTGCATCGGTTACCACGTCGATCGGTGACACCTTTAAAGGTTTCGGCAAACGACAACCATCTGAATAAGCGACAGTTCTAATAGTCGGCTAGAAAGCGTCCGCTTTGGGCGTCTAGAGCTGCTGCGTACAACCTCGTCAGCATCGCCTCAAACAGTTGTTGGCTCGTGGCATCGGGAGTCTCGATGTTGGAAAGGTTGTTAGCGAGCATTCCCATCCACCACAAATGGGCTTGCTCGTAGTCTTGGCGAATAAAATCGGTATCAGATAGCGCTACACCGTGGCCAATTAAAGTCTCGACATAAGTCCTAAGAAGTTCTTCCTCGAGCGAGCGTCGATTCTCGACCGTCAAATTTGTGGCCAGGAAAAAAGATAAATCGGTAGCGCCACCGCTAAACATAGCGGTTTGCCAATCGACGATGTTGACGTCGTCGTTGCTTCCAAACAGCATGTTGGCTAGTCGGTAGTCCGCGTGTGTGATGGTCAAGGGCCTTGAGGTCAATTCTCTTCGCCACCCAGCTAGTGACGGCACGAAATCGTGCAGCCACTGAAGTCCCTGATCGGGAAGTAGGTCGCCAAAGCGAGAAGTGAATTTTGGTAGAGAAGCCGCCATTGCATTGCCTAAGCTCTCGACAACTCCTTCCCCATCGATTCCAGGTACCCAGCTAAGTGCAGGGCTGCGTCGTTGATTCCAAAAAGGAGCGTGCAACTGAGCGAGGGCTTGGACTGCAAGGTGAGCTTGATCAGACGAAGCACCCTCTAGCTGGTCGCCGGGGATTGCAGGGTATAAGTCATCTAAAATCAATATGGTCTTATCGCCCTCAACGAAATTAACTCGGCAATTAGGTACTGGAGTTGTGATGAGTGGAGCCAAACGAGCGTAAAATTCTGCTTCGCGCGCCCAGACGTTAAGCATGGTGCCTACGGTCCGCCCGCCTGGGTCTTGCGTAGGTTGCTTCACTACAAAACGATTGGGTAATTGGGTAGTGGTATCGACCCACTGAATTTCGATCGCAGCGAGGCTTCCTAGGAATGCGCTTCCAAGGGCTAGGGGTTGAGTAGACACTGAAGCTACCTTTGCATCAGGGTTCGGTGCTGCGAGTCCTCCGTGTTGAAAAAGAAAAGTTAGATGCTCAATCTCTAGCTTCGTTGGATCGTCTGGAAAATCTTGAATTGTCACTCAGCGTGCTCTTTGAACTTTTCGGGGATCCATTCCACGAGGCGGCTACGGAGTTCTTTTCCGGCTTCCGCCAGTAGATGGCCAACTCCAGAGAGTGGTACCAGTTCGCCTCCCCCGATCACCATTCTGACTAGTTCGCTTGCCTGGAGAGGCAGAATTTCATCTTTGTCGCCATGAAATAAAATCACAGGTGTTCGCGATGCTAAGTCTTCAGCAGGCTCACACCCAGCTGATTGGGTTGCCAGGGTAACGACCCCTGCGCAGTGTTCTTGTAAAATGACCGCTGCCTGTAACGCAGGGGCACCTCCGAAGGAGTGTCCCATAGTTATGAACCGCTTAGCTCCGCTTCTGGTTGCGAGGTCTGCTGCCGCCACTAGATCGTGGACACATTTTTCGGTGTCGTTTGGTGTTCGATATCCGACACGAATTACACCGATTCCCATTTCGCCGAAGGCAATCCCTAGATCTTGGTAGAGGGCGTCGGCTGGGCCGAGAACTCCGCCCATCGCGCCTCCGCAAGCGATTACGACGCTTTCAGCTTCAGGCGCTCCGTGCCAAAATAAGCTGAGTAGTCCGTCCATCGTGTAGACCTCGATATGGCGGAGATCTTCAGTGAGCATGGTCTCAACTGCTGCCATTGTGCGGAGCTGCTCTAAAGGGGTAGGAGGTACTTCATCGTTGTTCATTGACGGTGACACTAGTTTCTCTCGTTTATTTCTTAGAGCAAGCTTCAGTTCTGGTTGAGGTTTCGTCAAATGGTTTGAAGAAACTGCGGATCGAGCATCCGCTTTCGCTACGATCAGTCATCTGCTCTGGCGGGGTGGCCGAGTGGTTAGGCAGCGGCCTGCAAAGCCGTGTACGCCGGTTCGATTCCGGTCCCCGCCTCCAAGGCTCGCATGCTTACAGCGGTAAATCGCTGATAGGTTACGAGCATTCGGGCGATTGGCGCAGTTGGTTAGCGCGCTTGCATGACACGCAAGAGGTCACAGGTTCGATTCCTGTATCGCCCACCACACCGAGCTGGAGTCGAGCGGTTTGGCGATGAGTGCCATTTTTCTGCGAAATTGCTGAAGAAATGAATAGGCAACGGACAGGGTAATTCTGACGAAGTGGAATTCGAACGTTATGATCTTTGGTCGTGTTGAATTCAACCGCCCGACCCATAATCGAAACCTTGCTCAAGAAAGCTTCAGCTAAGGAGCCCTGGCGAACAGAACAGTCGAAAGTTTCTTCCGGGCGTTACTGCGACACTGAGCATCTGGAAAATGAGCATCGACTCCTCTTCAACTCACTACCCCAAATGGTTGCGCTAAGTGGGGACATTCCGAATTCAGGCGACACTCTTACTCGAGAGTGCGGTGGGCTTGATGTCTTACTGACGAGAGATTCTGCTAATGCAGCGAACGCGTTTTTGAATGTCTGTAAACATCGCTCAGCGAAGGTGGTCTCAGAAGAACGGTCATGTTCTAAGCGGCTGGCCTGTCCGTACCACGCTTGGACTTATGACCTTCAGGGGTCTTTGGTGGGCATCCCGGACAGAGAATCTTTTCCTCAGATGGACTTACCTCAAGACGGTCTGAGGCGGTTGCCTCTTCACGAAGCAGACGGTTTGATCTGGGTAACTCCAGTACTTAACGAAAAGGTTGCATGCCTGCCGGCGCTTGGGTCATTTTCAGATGATTTCGCCAGCTATGGGTTAGGGGGGTATGAGCATTGGCGTAGCCACCACTTTCAACTCGAAATGAACTGGAAGCTCGTGATAGACACGTTTCTGGAGCCCTACCACTTTGCTTCCCTTCATCGCGACACGGTTGGGCCTATTTTCATTCCAAATCTCTGTCATGTCGAACGGTCGGGTCCTCACCTGCGTGAAGTCCTGCCCCGCAGAACTCTGGTCGACCTGGCGGACTCTGATCCAGAGCGATGGGATATCGTTCCTCACACCGCCTTGGTCTATGTGCTTTTTCCTGCCACAGTTTTCGTGATGCAAATCGACCACGTTGAAACGTGGCGGGTTAAAGCCCACCCGACAGACCCTTCACGGTCGGTTTGTGATCTTGATTTCTACATACCGTCAGAATTGGCAGCTCCGAGTGATCAGGAACATTGGGAAAAAAACTGGAAGCTAACGGTCGATACAGTTGTCAACGAAGACTTTCTCGCTATGTCGGGTGTGCAACGGGGTCTTAGCTCTGGGGCATTTTCGTCTATCAATGTTGGTGCTAATGAACCAGCTTTGGGGATGTTTCATAGCATTTTGGACGAGGAGATGGCACGCAGTATTTGAGGACTGAATTCGTCTCGCTCTGCCTGTAGGTCTATGCGTATAGGCGTGACCATGGTGACATAGGGCACCTCTATAGGGGTGGAACGATGGATGGCGATCGCCTGGTGTTGCTGAGGCGTTCAGATTGACTTAGAGCCTGTGCCGGTCAATCCTCTAGATCGGACGGAGATCTTGTTGGTAACGTCAGCGAAATGGTCGATGTCGCTGTTCTGCAACTTTATAAAGGCGTGAGTGATCGGATACTGGACCTTGTCGCTGTTAACCCGAAAGCACGTATACCTAGCTGCCCCGAATGGTCCTCGATGGATCTACTGCGTCATGTTTGCGCAGTAGCGGAAGATTGGGTTCAAGGCCGCCTCAAAGCTTATGGAACTGAAGAATGGACCCGAACTGGAGTGGAGCGGCTTTCCGGCATGACCCTTGAGGGAATAGCTCAAGTTTGGGCTGTTGCGATAGGAGAGATGGCAAGCCTGAGTGAGGAGCCTGGCATGGGTGACCCTGCTCGCTTCGCGTTGGGTGACGCTACCGTTCATGAAGCTGACTTAAGAGCGGTATTGGCGCCCGGTTCATTTGTGCCCCAAGAGACGCTCACAGTCGCTACGAAAGGCAGCTTTGCGATGTGGCGCCAGCATTTGCAAGCTAATAACGCTCCGGGCTTGCTCATCGAGCTTCGGGGTGGACCCGTATTGAGTGTCGGAAATGACCCAAAGATTGTTCTTCGAATCTCAGAGTACGAATTGTTTCGAATGCTTAATGGTCGCAGGAGCGTGTCGCAAATCCAAGAGTATGACTGGTCTGCGAGTCCGGATTCCTATCTCGAAATTGGTTTGGGCGGCCCAGTTACGGGCGGTTTGAAAGGCAGCGCTACATGGCCCCAAACGGCGCTTTTGGAGCCGACATTTTAATTTTGTTGCTCTGGAGCTGTGCTCTTGTAGCAGGCCTACTGTATCCCTGTTGCCTGTAAAGCTAGGGGCCACTGGGCGGGGTGGAGCCGTAGTAGCTGCGGTCATCTGGTTAGATGCGTGAGGAAGAGATGTGGAGTCCCTAGCAATGTTTATAGAGCTACTGGAATAGGTCGGGCTCCTGAAAGTTTTTGTGTCGAGTGAGCAGCGCAGCCATAGAGTCGGTCTTGGAGGTTCGTTATATGCTCTGAGTCTTGACAGCCGCTGTAGCTGGATGGTCATCCAAGCGCATTGCTAAACGGAAAAACAATAAAAATAAGTCGGACGGTCGAGAGGTTCAAGAGCGAGACCAGAGATCCGAATCAGCGTAAAAAGTTCGGAGTCGTTAAACGGCCCTCCGGCGAAGACGGGACAAGGTGCTAGTGCCCTCAATTAGGGGCAGCGAGCGCGTAATGGATATTGTGCCCTCAAAACTGGTCCCCAGAATATCGTAAAGTTAAGCTAACAAGTTATATAAGGGAGACATGAAAGTATGGAAAAATGATGACACTTGCTCACCACTCGGCTAACGAGATACCCAATCTCATCACGATTGGGGGGCTTTGCTTCGCTATAGCAATTACTTTCGCAACTGCGATTAGTTTCCGGACGAGCCGAGCCAAGTAAGAACTTATTAAGAAGTGATGTCGGCTGATTTGAAGGGTCAACTGCCGGCCAGAAAGTTTCCCGCTACTAGAGCAAAAAGAAAGAAAGAAAGGCACCATGTCGCTCATCGGAACCACCATTGAACCTTTTTCAGCAACAGCTTTCCACGGTGGAGATTTCGTAGATCTCTCCAGCGGATCGCTGGCGGGAAAATGGTCAGTCGTATTTTTTTATCCGGCCGACTTTACCTTTGTCTGCCCCACAGAATTAGAGGACTTAGCTGAGAGATACGATCAGTTCCAAGCCATCGATGTCGAGATCTATGCTGTGTCCACAGACACCCATCACACACACAAGGCCTGGCATGGGTCCTCTGACAAGGTCGGTAAAGTTCAGTTCCCAATGTTGGGCGACCCTACTGGATCTATTACCAGAGCCTTCGACGTCATGATTGAATCAGATGGCCAAGCTGACCGTGCCACCTACGTCATTGACCCGGATGGCGTTATTCAGGTAATTGAACTTTCGGCCGACGGGATCGGTCGAAACGCCAACGAGTTACTCCGAAAGGTCAAGGCTGCCCAATACGTGAGGGACCATCCAAATGAGGTGTGTCCAGCCAATTGGGAAGAGGGAGATGCGACCCTTGCTCCATCTTTTGACCTAAGCGGAAAGATATAAATCCGATCTCGTGTTAGAACCAGAACTTCTAGTAGCTCTAGAGGGCCATCTCGGCAAGTTAGTCCACGATGTTGTTTTCTTACTGCGTAAAGATGAGAGCAGCGGATCAATCGAGATGGCAGAGTTCTTGGAGGGCGTTTGCGCGCTTTCGCCGAAGATCAGCATGGAAGCGAGTGACACTCCGGGTTATCGGCCAAGCTTCCGTATACAACGCAAAGCTGGTGATATATGGGTTGATTTCGCAGCGATACCCATGGGGCACGAGTTCACTTCATTCGTGCTCGCCCTGCTACAGGTAGGTGGTCACCCACCCGTCGTTGCTCCCGAAATTGAAGCTGAAATCGCCAATGTTGCCGGCCAACATGCCTTTGAGACAGTCGTTTCACTGTCCTGTCAAAAGTGCCCCGATGTAGTTCAAGCGCTGAATATCATGTCGGTCCTTAACCCAAATATTCGGCATACGACAATCGATGGTGGACTTTTTCCAGATGAAGTAAAGGAACGTCAGATTGGATCGGTGCCGGCGATCTTTCACAATGGGGAGCTCTTTGAATACGGGCTGATGTCACTAGAAGAAATTCTGGGCAAATTGAGTGATGATTCGATTACAGCGGCTGCTCGACGGCTCTCTGATCGAGATCCTTATGACGTAATAGTTGTCGGCGCTGGCCCTGCCGGTTGCGCGTCAGCTATGTATGCGGCCCGCAAGGGTTTACGCACGGCGATTGTTAGCGATCGCTTCGGAGGTCAGCTCCTCGACACGCTTGGTATCGAAAATCTCCCATCGGTAATCCGAACGGAAGGGCCTGAGCTAGCCAGAGACCTAGAGCAACAACTCCAACGTCTCGAACTTGACATCATTTCTTCTCAAAGTGTTGAAAAACTGATTTCGGATGAAGAATCAGGGCTGCGCCTGTTGCGACTTGCTTCCGGTGGCGAGCTCAAAGGGAGATCCATCGTGGTGGCGACTGGTGCTCGCTGGCGGCGTCTCGAGGTACCCGGTGAAGAGGAATACTTGAACAAGGGCGTCGCATTTTGTCCGCATTGTGATGGCCCCTTGTTTAAAGGTAAGAGCGTTGCTGTTATAGGCGGGGGGAACAGCGGGGTAGAGGCTGCTATCGATCTGGCGGGTCTTGCGAGTCAGGTGACACTTATTGAATTTATGCCTGAGTTGTTAGCTGATGACGTTCTCCAAAAAGCACTCGCAAGACTTGAAAATGTTCGCGTGGTGCTCAGTGCTGCGACAAGGTCGATAGGGGGTAACGGGGAAGGCGTAACAGAGCTTATTTACGAAGATCGAGCGACAGGCGAAAACAAAACCGTTGAAATTGATGGTGTATTCGTTCAGATAGGGCTAATTCCAAATACTGAATGGCTATCTGGCACGCTAGAGCTTTCAGAACGAAATGAAGTGGTCGTCGATAAGCAAGGAAAGACCTCTCTCGCCGGTGTCGTAGCAGCTGGTGATTGTACGACTGAGCCGTACAAACAGATTGTGGTGGCAATGGGCGCTGGCTCAACTGCAGGGCTAAGCGCGTTTGACTATCTCATTCGTGATTCCGTAAATATGGTCGAAGTAGAAACCTGATTCGGATGCCTCGCCCAGATGCAGTTGCTCTGAAATGCAACACGACACGGTATGACCCTTGGATGTCAACGCTGCCAAATTGTCGTGAATCGACTGCAGAGTGGTCTGGACTATCGGACAGTAATTGCATTGTGCGGTCGCTGTTGACTGCAGCTACGCGTTTAAGGAGCCACCGAGAAGTTTCTACAGGGTGTTGTGCGACTCTCAGTTGGCCGACCACAGCGCGATTAGATCTTATGGCGACTACCCCGTCACCATCGAGAAACAGGGGTTCCATGGAGTTCCCCGACACGAGGAACCGTTTGACGATAGATGTCGAACTTCTTCGAGCAGAAATAATTGACCCCCTTAGAGGCTCGTCATTTTGAGTAACTCGGCGGGAAACTTACCTAGAAATGAGGCTACTTAACATGCTGTCCAAGTTCTTTGTTAACGCTGAACGCGCTCACGCCCATTGTGATCTGTACTGCGGGGTTTACGACCCGGCACAAGCGAAGATCGAGGCGTTGAGTTGCAAGAAGACCATGTTGAAATATCACGAGTCTTCAGACGAGCACTTTCGTCAGCGATGTGTTCTCGTGAAAGAGGAACGTGCAGAAGAGACAAAGCATCACTTAATGGTGCTTTGGGCAGATTTCTTTACGCCAGCGCATTTTGAAGAATTCCCCGACCTGCATGCACAATTTTGGAGAGCTATTCACCAGGCTGGAGAAGTCAAAAAGTCGACCGACCCAGCAGTAGCCGATCAGCTTCTTGCTTACATAGACGAAATTGCCGAAGTGTTTTGGGCAACAGAAAAAGGTCGAGACATGGGTGTGTACTCTCCAGATTGAGACAGGGTCCTAGTCTGACCAAAAGCTTGAGTCGAAACGCGTCAGCCACTCTGGCAGCGCAAGACGGTTCCGTGACTGAACGCGCAACTCGGTTGGGGTGAGCGGAAGCGACCACCCCTGATGAGCGATGACTGCACACATTTGTCTACTTACCAAGTTTTGTTAGTTTCTTTGCAGACAAAATATGGAAGGTGGATGTCGTGGCTCGAGTTATTCAGAAAGGTAAGTACACAGCGCAAGGTTGGGAGGGTGTTATGAACACCAGCTTCTCAGCTCGAGAGGAAGCTGTGCGAGCGACCGTTGCTGCATGGGGCGGGACAATTGAAGCCATGTACTTCAATTCAACTAATAGTGACTGGGATTGGATGATTATCGTTGATGGCGTTGATCCGAACATCCAGAGCAAGGCCCAAATTATGGCGAGCGGTTCCTACGAATCCATAGTGGTTGAGCACGTAGTCACTGCAGCGGAAGCTGATGGTGAAGACGGCTCGGTCGAACATAAAACTGCTTGACTGCGCATATCCAAAGCATGATGTTCTCTAGGTAATGCAGTGATTGTTGCTAGGTGAGTAAATGCGTGTAGGGGCGATGCTGTGGTCTCAACCATCTGCGTTGGCTACTACACCGTCGTCGTGAAGTTTTCCGACCTCAGAAGATGTCATCCCCAGTACCTCAAGAAGAACCTCGTCTGTGTGTTCGCCGAGTCGAGGAGCAACGGTTGGATCCCCGCGGTCAATTTCAGAAAATGATAACGGTGACCCGGGAGCGAGTACCCTTCCAACTCCTGGCTGATCGATACGTCGAAACATGGGGTTGTCGACGGTAGCCCGACGGTCCTCGTTTACGAGTTGGACAAAAGTTTGATAGGGCCCCCAGCAGACTCCTTTGGCGTCAAAAACTTCGGCGATCTCATCAAGGTCGTGTGCCTCGATGAAGGGCGCCATAAACGATGCGATTGCATCTCGAGCGTCCCACCGGTCTCCTTCTTTGCTTAGATCAACTCCAAGTGCTGCTTCGATAGCCGGCAGATGTTCAACAATGTTTGTTGCCTCGGCGAGACTCTGCCACTGGCGCTTGCTTATTGCGACGACCATTATTCGCCTGTCGTCTTTGGTGGCAAAATCTCGGCCAAATGCCCCGTACAAGTCATTTCCGACGGGTACACGATCTTGTTTGGTTAGCTGTGCTTGAGCCATGTAACCGAGGTTGGCGACCATCGCGAACGCCACATCCGTTAGAGAGATTTTGGAGAGCTGGCCGACTCCTGTTCTATTTCGGTATCGCTCTGCTGCCAACAACCCCACGGCAGCAGTTAAACCAGTGGCTGTATCCCAGGCGGGGAGCACGTGATTGGTCGGCATGGTTGAGCCGGTTGGTCCGGTGGCCATTGCGAATCCTGAGGATGGGTTCACGGTGTAGTCGACAGCGGTTGATTCATCAGGATTTCCGATGATGTTCATGTAGATGAGATCTTCGCGCTTAGCACGTAATCGTTCATATGACAGCCAGCTAGATTCGGGGAAGTTCGACAAAAAGATTCCGTTTTCTTCGCCCGGCTCAGTTATGAGTTGTGTAACAAGGTCTCTACCGGCGTCGCTTCGTAAATCGACTTGGATAGACCTTTTCCCTTTGTTGAGACCTGCCCAGAAGAGACTTACGCCTTCTTCTGTGACGGGCCACCTCTGGTAGTCGAGCCCCCCTCCGATAGCGTCGAAACGAATGACGTCCGCTCCCAGTTGGGCGAGAGTCATGCCTCCCAGAGGCGCAGCAACAAAAGCTGATCCTTCGATGATTCTTAGTCCTTGCAGTACTGGCGTCATATCTGACCTCTAATCGTCGCCTCCATCGCCCTCGCTAAGAAGTCACTGACTTAAATCCTGGTCTCGAAATATTAGTTCCGTGATTTTCTATGGAGCGAAAACAATTGGTGTCCATACCAGAATGTCACTACCGGAGGATCCTTGCTCATTTGTGGTGGCGCCTCGTATCTCGAATCGCATCAGTCGTCCTCCTTTAACAGGAAGGGTTTCTTTCAGTTCGTGTCTAAATTCCAACAAGTCACCTTCGAAAGCAGGTCCGACATGATCACATCCATCCCAGGCAACAATGGTCGCAGCACCGGGCAGAAGACGGCTCAGCGAGGCCTGAGCTAGTCCTTGTACATGACCCCCATAGACGAGGCGCTTTCCATAGATACTCGCTGACGCGTCTCTATGAACGAACGCTTGGTTAAAGGTCATCCGAGCTAGGGAAGGAGCCAAATCTATGTGGTCTCTCATAGCGTCTGCTCGACACTCGCCGAGATCCCATGCTGTCGGTGACAAGCTAGTCAAATCCCAATCAGGTGCGAGGTCCGTCAGATCTTCAAGAGGTGCGGGATCTGATGGGCCGGGGATCTCAGATGAATGACCGGGTGACCCTGACTTACTTGCCACTAGGGCACATCTTTCATATTGGACTACTGGGCCACGGTCTGTTGAAGTTTCGATTCCTAACCAAACTTTGCCACGGTGTTTTCCGTCTTTCGGTTTGGCATCAGAGAGTCCTAGAACAGTTGTGGTGGTCTTAATCGTTTCTCCTACTTCCACTGATCTCAGCATTCGAACTGACCGGTAGTAGAGATTCGCTATTGCTTTACGTGTTGCGTTGGTCGTCTGCCCAATAGCGAACTGCATGACCAACCCTGGGTTGACAAGTGCGTTGCTCGAGCCGCTAACTCGTCGGTATGCGTCTCGATCCGCTGATGCAAAGTGCTGGTCACCGGTGATCATTCTGTAGGCGACGTTGTCAGCCTCTGTGACCGTGACCGCCGGTAGCGGAGGAATTGTCATGCCATGTTCGAAGTCGTCGTAGTAGGGGCCGTCGTTGTCCACGATGTTTCCTTCTTTGCGGTTTGGATGATTACAGGTTATGTCTAGCTTTCATTGGGCTAGGAAGCCACAAAACGCATCCGAAGAGCCTGACAATTTTGATTGGGTTTGTCAGGTTAACTCGGGGGTCTCTTTAATGGCGATTAGCATGGTGGGGACTGCTTGTAGCGCTACTTTGCCGTCTTGGTTGACGAGCTGATTCTTGATTTCGATGAGACCTAATTCTGAGCGCGACTTGCTCTTACGTTTCTTCATGATCTCCACGGTCAGCGTCAGAACGTCGCCGACGTGAACCGGAGTGGGCCAAGATAGTTCACTCAAGCCAGCGGCTCCAACGCTGGTCTCGCCCAAGAAGTCTTCAGCTAGCAACCTCATCATCAATGAACCGGTGTGCCAGCCTGATGCGATAAGGCCACCGTAAATAGTTTCAGAAGCTGCCTCGGGGTCGATGTGAAAACGCTGAGGGTCAAACTGAGTGGCGAAGTTGATCATCTCGTCTTCCCTCATCACCGTGGAGCCGAGTGTGAATTTCTCTCCGACGGCGAAGTCATCGTAGAAACGTTCTTTGCAGGGAATGTCCATGCAGGTTTTTGTCCTTCTCTAGGTGCCCCAAGAGCAAACCGATTCACAGTAATTGGGCATAGCTGAAAATTAGGATTTTGGGTGATGCGTTAGAAATAGGCTCGGTTTATTTGTACTGATCTTTAAATTCTGACAATTGGTCGAGCTTCGGAATGACTGTGTCAGCATCTGCGGGTGGAAGCGTAAAGACGACTCGGTTGCAGCCAGCTTCGATTAGGGCGTCAACGATTTCTGCTTTCGGCGGAGTGCCAAACTGTCCGAAATCAAAAGACTCGGGATCGCGACCGGCGTCGTCTGCCATCTGCTTGAGGGTGTTGATTTGGTCAGCGAAGTCGTAGCGCCCGCTGATTGGCATGAAGCCATCACAGTATTCAATTATGTCTTTCATTGTTTTTGGACCCGCGGCTCCGCCCAAAATAATGGGAGGATGTGGTTTCTGGGTTGGTTTTGGCCATTGCCAACTTGAGCTGAAGTCGACATGTTCGCCGTGGAATTCGGCTTCGTCGTTGGCCCAGATTTCCTTCATCGCCAAAATTCGCTCACGCATCACGGCGCGACGCTCGCCGAATTTAACTCCATGATGATGAAGCTCTTCTTTGTTCCAGCCATAGCCGATGCCGAACAGAAATCGGCCATCGGTCAATGCGTCAACTGTTGCAACGCTTTTTGCTAGCCAGATCGGGTCTCTTTGTGGGACGAGAGTGATGCCAGTGCCGAGTTTGATTTTGTTGGTAACTGCACCTGCCATACCCAACGCGACGAACTGGTCGTGTGTTCGCCAGTACTCTTCTGGGAGGGGTGGCGCCTTGGGGTTGAGGCCCCAGGGTGTTTCTCGGCTTGTTGGAATATGACTGTGCTCGGGAAACCAGATTGATTCAAATCCGCGATCCTCGGCCTCCTTGGCCAAGGTCATTGGGTCAATCGCTTTGTCGGTCGGAAACATGTTTATGCCGAAATCAGTCATAGGTGGATCATAACCATCTCGATATGCCCGTTGCTCGCTGGGTTTGGAAAGGTAATGGTTTTAGTCAAGCAGCCCCAAAAATGCGATGAGTCCTCATCAACTGAGGACTCATCAAGATGCAGTCAGCATTGTTATTCGGACATCTGATTGCCGTGGATTCTTCAAGCCCGACGTTATTGCACAGACGGCGACTTTCTTAAGCGTCGTGGCTATCTAGGTATGTGACCTGCAGATTGCCTGCCAACACCGGTGCAAGCATTTCTGGCAGTCCGGTGTCCATGCGCCACTTCAGATAGGCTTGATGATTTTCTTTGAGCGCAAACTTCTCCCAGAGAACGACGGTGTCTGGATTATTGTCGTCGCTATATACCTCGATTGATTCGCAGCCTTCGAAGGCGCGAGTATCGGCTAGCGCTCCGCGGAGAATTTCGATCAACTCAGGTCCTTTGCCTTCTTGGCAAGGGAACACGACATGAATAGTTTGAGACATTTTTTACTTCCTTAAGGAGTGATTTGCGGTGTGTGCGACCAAAGCACACCACCTTTAGCTGACAGCGTCAATTTTTGGGGTTTACTGGTATCAGGGACGAAGGACTCATGGGTAGTGGCCGGCGTCATTCACCTTCGCGGCGTGGACGCTGCAATGATCTCGATCTCAATATCTCCAACTACCAGTGGGGCGCCGACGGTAGTTCTGCATGGATAAGGGGCGTTGAAGACGTCTAGGAAGACCTCGTTCCAAGTCGCGAACTCTGTTACGTCGGTGAGTTGGGCGTTGACCTTGATGACGTGGTCAAGCGACAGGCCCATGTCTTCGAGCATGGAACCGAAGTTCTCTAGCGCGACTCTGGCCTGTGTGGCTAGTTCGCCACCTGTCACTTCGAACGTCTCAAGATTGATTGCTGTCATGCCGCTAAAGAAATACAAATCACCGACTTGGATTGCGGTCGAGTTTTTGATGTTGAATTCTTCGAGTGCGGCGGCTGCTGAAGCAGAGGAGTGAATGATTGTCATGGCCGAACACCATAGACGCCATTAGCCGCAGGCTGTCGCTGCGGAAACCAAACTGTGGGTAGCTAGGAGTCACTTCCACACATTTGGCCACCTTCGTTGAGGTATATCGAATTCTTAGGTTGAGCGAATAAGGCTTCGACTGCAGGTACGAATTCTTCAAGATCCATTGAGTCGTAACTCGGATCAAATGCTGTTTGATCGAACTCCTGGCAGAATTCGACGGTGAGGTCGTAAGCGGGATGACCTTGAAATTGATCTCTCATGTTGCGGTCGAGGCCCAAGTAGTGAAAAAAGTTATAGCCCTGAAAAATTCCGTGTTTTTCGACCATCCAAAGATGTTCTTCGCTGACAAAAGGCTTGAGGATCGCTACAGCTATGTCGGGATGGTTGTAAGAACCAAGGGTGTCACCAATGTCGTGCAGGAGAGCGCAAACAATGTATTCGTCAGACTTGTTAGCTCGGTAGGCGCGAGTAGCGGTCTGCAGGGAATGTTCCATCCGGTCGACAGAGAATCCGCCGTGGTCACCTTCTAGTAACTGGAGGTGATCAAGAACTCGGCTAGCGACGCTACTGGCAAGCTGTTGATTGTGCGCTGCAATTATCTTCCAATCGAGAGCGGTTCCTTCAGTCATCGCTCCAAACGTTGCCGATTGTTCCAGGAGATCTTTACTGTCCGCGGTAGTGCTCATATCATCCTCTTTTTGGTGCTGCCCATATGGTAACCGCTCTGAGAAGAGCAGTTCCTGCTCAGAATTTTTAGCTGCTCAGGCTTGTCTTTGGCGCTGATGTTGCTGATAGATAGGCTTACCGATAGAACATTATTAAGTACCCTGAACACATTTGAAGGATGAGACATGGAACTCAGCTCCAACTTAGGCCGCTTTTATATCAATGGAGAGTGGGTCGAGCCGTCTACCGACGCCACGGTTGAGGTCATTAACCCCGCTACTGAGGCGCCGATAGCGTCGATCGCAATGGGCACTTCGGCAGATGTAGATGCTGCCGTGGGAGCTGCACAAGCAGCTTTCGATAGCTATTCGCAAACTTCAATTGAGTATCGCGTTGAGTTATTGAACCGAATTACCGCCCTCTTGAGCGCCAGGTCAGAAGATCTTGCGAACCTAATTTCTGCTGAGATGGGAGCACCGAAAGGTTTGGCTAAGGCCGCTCAGGCGCCTACCGGGGTGGCTCACTTCGCGACCATGGCTCAGATCCTGGGGTCCTATGAGTTTGAAGAAAAGATGGGAAAATCTTTGATTGCGAAAGAACCAGTTGGAGTCGTGGGAATGATCACGCCTTGGAACTGGCCGCTCAACCAGATTGCGTGCAAGGTGGCGCCTGCTCTCGCCGCGGGCTGCACAATGGTGCTCAAGCCGTCAGAAGTTGCTCCGCTTAACGCCATATTGTTCGCGGAATTACTAGATGAAGCTGAAGTTCCACCTGGTGTCTTTAACTTGGTAAATGGTGATGGACCCTCGGTAGGAGCGCATCTCTCCGCTCACCCTGGCGTTGACATGATGTCATTTACCGGCTCTACGCGAGCAGGAGTTGAGGTAGCTCGAAACGCAGCTCCAACGGTGAAGCGAGTAGCCCAAGAACTAGGTGGCAAGTCTGCCAATATTATTTTGGATGACGCTGATTTCACCGAAGCTGTTGGTCGTGATGCATTCGGAATGTGTACCAACTCTGGCCAGTCTTGCAATGCTGCTACGCGCATGTTTGTGCCATTTGACCGTATGGAAGAAGCTGCTGCTATCGCCAAAGGGTCAATGGAGTCGGTTGCGGTTGGAGACCCGGTCAGTGATGGAACCATCATTGGACCAGTAGTTTCCGAAGTGCAGTGGAACAAAATTCAAGCGTTAATTGAGGCCGGTATTGAAGAAGGGGCCACTCTGGTAACAGGCGGCACAGGACGCCCAGAGGGCTTGGAGAGTGGCTACTTTGTCCGGCCGACGCTCTTCACTAATGTCACGAATGATATGCGCATCGCCCAAGAAGAAATTTTTGGACCGGTACTGGTAATGATCGGTTACGAAGATGACGACGATGCAGTTCGGATGGCGAATGAGACGCTTTATGGACTGTCAGGGTATGTGTCAGGAAGCCAAGACAGAGCCATGTCGGTTGCGAGGAGAATACGCAGCGGCAATGTTCATGTAAATGGAGCAGGACCTGATTTCAACGCTCCGTTTGGCGGTTACAAGCAGTCAGGTAACGGCCGTGAATGGGGGCAGCATGGCTTCGAAGAATTTCTAGAGACTAAGGCCATTATGGGGGCTGGCTAAGTCTAGGAAGCCTCCACATCGGCTTTGTGTCAGCAGCGAAGCACGTATGAAATCCAGACTCTCCTCTGTCTGAACCATACTGAATAGGTGAGGAATCCCCAGAGGGTGTTTGTGTGCCTATTGCTGGCTTTCTCCTGCTCCAGCACAAGTCAGTCTGACGCCATTAACGGGCTCGATACCCGTCTGTCCAAATCGGCCACCAGGACGAGCGTGGACAAGGCTGCAACCAAGACTTCAACGGTTGCAACCCGGGTTGTGGCAACTGGGGTTGTAGGCGAAGACGCAAACCCCTTTGACGTGGAAGTCACAGCGCCGGAAGTTGTCAACGGCTACTCGCAGTTTGAGATCTCCGTTGTCTCACAAGAAGAGATCATTGACACCCGAATAGTGTCCGACCGGTTTGTTGTGCTGGCTGCAGCACCACGATTGCTGACGCTGATAAGTCCCGTCGTTCAACGAAACGAAATAATCGACTACTTAGTTGATATCACCACCGCAGATGGACGTTCGAAAAGGGTTGGGCTGCAAATCGAAGTCGCCTTGTATGAGCATGAGGTGGCGCGCACCCGACACCTCAAGCCGGATGACTTGGAGGGCTTGAGCAGCGAGGATTACGCAGTGTTCAATTTTGGTTTTGAAACTGTTTTCGTTAACGAGCGCTACAACGAGACGTATTGCTACCCAACTGTTGATGACTGCGACGAACGAAATGGATCATTCACCCCTGACGCACACAACATGATGGTCGGAGACTTCAACGGAGATGGTCACCAAGACTTAGTGGTCGGTTGGGTGATCTTTCCACACACGATGGCTCACAAAGAACGGAGCACGGTGCGGGTGTACCTCAACGACGGAACAGGTCGCCTGGTAACCGACCCAACGATTTACTTTTCCGGAGCGCCGCCAGAACGCAACATGTCGTATCGACTATTAGTTGACGACTTCAACCTGGATGGCGTCGACGATGTCTTCGCTGGCTCGCAAGGTTTACTCAGGCTCCTACCAACAGGGGAGCGAATCAGTGACATAGATCCCCACGTTTTATTGCTATCTCGTGATGGCAAGCTTTTTGATGCTTCCGACTCCATTGACTACCGAGGTAACAGATTTTTTGCTCATGACGCTTCATCGGGAGATATCAATGGTGATGGGTTCCCAGACATCATCGCAGCGCGGACGTTGTTTTTGAATGATGGCGGGTTGAGGTTCGTGAATTCAACCGAAGCCCTCCCGGAGGCAATGCGCCGGACCGACCACTACGTCATGTCATCCCTACTTGAGGATTTCACTGGTGATGGCTTGGCCGACCCAGTGCTGTTCTGGGGAGACGAAATAGACTCTCTGAGCCCTTGGCCCGCACAAATAGCTATTAGCGACAAACAAAAGCCGAGCGCTCAATGGGAGGTCCACAGCCTGCCCACGGGGCGGTTCGGATTCGGAACCACCAAATTCAATCATGCAGCGACTGAAGATATCGACGGCGATGGAGATCTAGACATTGTTGTAGGTGCAACTAGGGCGGGAAGCCTCTACTACGTCGGAAGATTTATACAAATCCTTCGTAACGATGGTGCGGGAACGTTCACCGATGTCAGTCAAGAGGCGATGGGGGAGCAACCACGGGCTTTTAATTACGAAGATCCAGAGGTTGAAGTGGACTGCACTGTGTGGGGAGAAGGCCAAGTGGTCCTTCTTGATATCGATAATGACGGGGATATCGACATTACAGACCGGACACATGGCGGCGCGAACGGCGACAAAGAAGCTTGTCCTGGGATCGAAACTTATTTGAACGATGGGCATGGCAATTTCTCGCGAGATGAATCAAAGCAACTGGCATGGGTTCGGCAATATCAGATACCTGGCTTTGTTGCCTTGGCGGCAGCAAACCATCAGATTGGTAACGCAATTCCAATAGACCTTGATGGTCGTTTTGGAATTGATTACGTCGCTCAAATACGTTCACCTTGGGGAGGGCTGTTTGCGTTTCTCTACCAAGTGATGTCGTTGCCATAAATTGGGCCATCGCGACCCTAATAAGAACGCTTGTGCGCTCTTAGGAGGAAGCTGTAGTCGCTCCGTACATTCGGTCCTTGGTTTCCTCACGTAAAAACGCGAGTTCCTCTTTAAGGGCCTGTCTGCCAGCTTCAGCTTCGGGATCCTCGGGATAGTAAGCCAACTCAGAGGCAGGATCTCCAGCGACTCGCGTCCCGATTAGGTAGCGAGGCTTGCTGTAGTCGTAAGGGCGGGCCCGGTGAAGAGCTCTGCGGTTATCCCAAAGCAGTGTGTCCCCGGCAACCCAGTTGTGGCTGTAGACCCTTGAATCATCAGCGACGACGTGTTCTATGAGAGACCGGATCAGACTTCGGCTTTCTTCCCGGGCAAGTCCTGGAATTCCAAAGGCGTGTCGTCCCACGAACAAGTTGGGCTTCCCCGTCTCAGGGTGGATCTTAACCATGGGCCGTAGGTAAGCCTCTCCGTGGTAGACCTCGCCGTATACGCCGTCGCCCTCTGCGTCAGGGAAATCGCCGAGGTCGTTTGCCTGAGAAAAGTTCGTCGAATGGTACGCGCTTAACTCAGCGACTTTTTCTTTTGTGGCTTGGTCCAGAGTTTCATAGCCGGATTGCAGATCAGCTAACTCAGTTTGTCCACCTTCATCCGGAACAACTACAGCAGAGAGCATTGCCACCTTGCTGGCGATCGGTTTGTAGGTGGAGTCGGTGTGCCAAGCCTCGTTCCCGACGTTGGTTCTCATTATTTGAGATTGAAGATCATGAATTTTTCCGAAGCTGCCGTCCTCGTGTTTTTTTTGGTTTGCCATAGGCGCACCACCGAATTCTAATTTCCCGAAGCGTTGACCAAACTCGGTGCTTTCTTGCTCGTTGAGGTGTTGACCAGGTAAGAGCAAAAACCCGTGTTCCAAAAAGGCGGCTTTCAACTCCTTGAATTCCTCTTCACTTAGATTTTTGAGATCTACTCCAGTGGCTGTAGCGCCGAACGCTTTACCAACCATTGGAACGATTTTGATGTCACTCATCGCTTTCCCCAAGTCCCGTATTGCTAACAGGCTAGTCAACAGGCAACAGCGGAGTGTGAAATCAGCGCTGACGAGGCTATGAGCAAGCGAGTTCCACTGATCCGTGGTCACCTACAGAGAACTTCACCTGGTCAGCTACTTCCGGGAAATAGGTAATCACAGTGCTACCGGTCATCACGAATTCTCCCGCCTTAATCCTCCGACCTCGATTGTGAAGGTGATTTGCAAGCCACGCAACTGCTTCGAAAGGGTGGCCCAAAGCATCTCCAGTTTTGCCGGATCCTAGTACTTCGCCGTTTACTTCGAGAAGGGTGGGCGTGTTGACGAGGTCAAGGTCATGCCAATTTGATAAAGGAGAACCTAAAATTACCCCTGCGTTCCAAGCGTTTTCAGATACTGAATCAAAAGGGTTGAGTTGGTCGTAGTCAGCGTCGCGATCTTCGATGAGTTCAAATGAGGGATAGCAAGCATCTACTGCGGCCTTAACGGTTTCCTTTGTGTGTGTTGTTGTCGGATCCAGATCAGTGCCAAGTTGGACCGCGATTTCACATTCCAAACCAAGATGGCGGTGTTCGCTGAGAACGACTTGCCCTGGAGAGTCTTGAACACGACTGTCGAAAACTGCTCCAGATAATGGATGATCCACTCCGCAAAATTCCTGCATTGCCTTGCTGGTTAATGCGACTTTCCAGGCAACTATTTGCTGGCCTCGCCCAAGCATGATGTCGATGAACGCATCTTGTATGAGGTAGGCGTTTCCCAAAGAGGCATCATCGACCCTGTCGGCCATGGTGTGGTGCTGCGCTTTAGTTTCAAGTTCCTTGATGAATGATGCAGCTATTTCGAGTCGGTCTTGCTCGTTCACAAGAGCCCTTCTTTCGTTGCTTCTAGTCGATTGTTGCACTCAAATCGCATAGCTGCATCAAGGATTAGCTTGAGTAACGCTCTTTAGACGGTCAACGTTCTCCTAATAAAGCGCTTCAGCCGCCGCAAGGTCGGCGATTTTGTCGCCGTCGTAACCCAACATGTCAGTTAGTACCTCAAAGGTGTGCTCACCAATAGGTGGCCCTCCCCACAGAGTGCTCGAGGGAGTTCGACTGAGTTGATAGTGCGAACCTTCGACCACGGTTTCTCCCGCGTATGCCTGTGGGACCCGCCGAAAGTGGTCTCGATGGACGAGCTGTGGGTCCGAAACGGCGTCAACAGAATCCGACACGACATGAGCTGAGACGCCATGAGATTGTAGAAGCGTCTGAAGTTCAAAACGATCTTGAGAAGCGGTCCAGTTCCCGATCGTAGAATCGTCGAGACTTGGGTTGCCCATGAGTTCGGAAAGAGTCTGCTCAGCAGTCGCATCTTGGCACACGATGGCTATCCACTTGTCATCTCCTTGAACTGGATAGACACCATGAACGGCGTATCGGTCGCTGGAATTACCTAATCTTTTCGCCGTACGTCCGTTCACCTCTTGGTCTAAGAGCGCTGGGCCGAGCAGATGCAACGCTGATTCGTGCTGGCTGAGATCTATATAAACCCCTTCACCTGTTCGGCGTCGATGATCTAGCGCTGCTACAAGTGCTGTCACAGTAAAACGCGGGGCTGTGTAATCGGTGTAGGCAAGAAAAGGCCCACTAGGTGGCCGGTCTGGCCATCCGGTAATTTCGTAGAAACCACTTAACGCACCAGCCAGATTGCCAAACCCTGGGTACATATTCATGGGGCCGGTTTGCCCCATCAAACAACTCGACAACATGACGATGTCGGGTTTTCGTCGCTTGATCGATTCATAATCAAGTCCCCAATTCGCCATCGCTTTTGGAGTGAATGCTTCGATTACGACGTCTGCCCAGTCGATTAAGTCCCAAATTACGGTGTGGGCTTCTTCGACAGAAAGGTCAAGACTGATCATGTATTTTCCGGCGTTAGCAGAGTGGTACTGAGCCGTATTATCTGGGTGAGTTTCATCATTTACGAACGGTCCAGCATTGCGAATCACATCAACCCGCCCTTCGGACTCGACCCGAACTACAGTCGCTCCGTGATCTGCAAGGTTACGTGTGGCCATTGGCGCGGCTATTGCCCATGTGAAGTCCAGAACTTTGATTCCCTCTAAAGGCTTCTTTGTGGGGGCAGGATCTAGCGGAGCTGGGGATACTGGTGTTCTGCTTAGATTCTGAAGGATCTCCTTGCTGTGCTGACCCAGTTTTGGTGGTGGCCCAAGGTCCTTGAGAGGGACGGTTGCTTTAGCGAAACGGCCCGGAAACTTGTGTCCCAACTGAGGAACTTCTTCAAAAAACTCGCGCGCTTCAAGGTGTTCGGACTGAACTATGTCTTGTGTAGTGGCTACTGGCGCGATAAGGAGCCGTCGTTCGCTGTTGCCGGCCATTAATTCCGCTTTGCTTTTGGTTGCAGTGAACGCGGCGATCGCATCTTGAGCGCGATAGAGATCCTCGGCGTCCGCTTCGCCGGCGAAGATCATCATAAAAAAATCAATCCAGTTCTGGTCTCGGGTTGCTTCGTCGCAGAACCCCTCTTCGTGGACCCAGTTCATGAGTCGCTGGCTGTATGGACCAAGCATTTCGCCGAACATAAAAGTGATTGAGACGAAACCATCTAACGCTGGGTAGACGGTCCTAATAATGTATTCACCCGCTTTAATACCTCCTCCGGCGCGTGCGATTGGTGGCGCTCCGACAGCGCTGGTCATCAGCATTGTTTGGGTGCATTGGGTTACTGCTTGTTGAGCAGAAACGTCTATGTGTTGACCACATCCCGAAGTGCTTCGCTCGAAAAGAGCAATAGCTGTTGCCTCGGCAGCCTCAAGGGCACCGTGTAACCAACCTTGTGGCACGCCACCGACTTGTATCGGGGCCCTATCGGGATCTCCGGTGAGGCCAAGCTGGCCCCCACTCGCCAATAGTGTCAGGTCGGTTGCTATCCAATCTTTTTTGGGGCCAGTGGCGCCGAAGGGAGACAATCGGACGGTTAAGAGAGAAGGGTTAGCTGTGCGTAGCTTCTCGAGATCGACATCATCGAATACTCCACAGTCCAGGACAACATCTGAGGTCGCAGCGAGCAGCTCAATTTCCTCAACGCCTCCCACAACAGATTTTTTTCCACGATTCCAAGCCCAATGAGTAAGAGACCCTTCGATGTTTTCGTCATCTTGAGCGAAGGGCCCTATGTGTCGTGAGCCACCCCCAATTGGTGGTTCGACTGCTATCACCTCAGCGCCTAGCTGAGCCAATAACAATCCAGTCAAGTTAGAGCGTTCGTCAGTGAGGTCAAGAATTCGATAAGGAGAGAGCATGCCCCCATTCTGCCTCGTCAACGGGCAACGCGTGAGATGATGAGGCTGCCAGTGGAGGTAGAAGAGATGAAGCCTGATGATGAGCGTCTGAGTATGTTGCGAGAAGCAATTCATCTGACCGATGAAATTCTCTCGGAGGCGAATAACAACCCTCTAATTCAGCTCGATTCAACCGTCCGAGCGAAACTTATTCATGGGCGGGATTGGAGGCTTCGCTATCTGCGTCATTTAGAAGAAGGGGGGCCGTTGCTAGAGGCAGGAGATGAGTGGTCAATGCATCAAGGTCATGATCTGGCCATCGAGTGGGGCTATGAAGTTTGGGACGAAAATCGGATTGGTTTGAGATGCAGAAGCTGCGACGATTGGGTTCAGCTGTACGACGTAGAGGAAAACTCGTCTTCGACGTTAACGGTCGCCAGCCTGTACCTAGAGCATGAAACGCACACAGTGGTGTCTTGGCGGCACAACTTAGACGCCGGAATCGAATGCGTCACTTGTGGAGCGGTTGATGAAAAAGGCTTCCCGCTGTTGGAAGCACCAGTAAGTGCATGGTTCGATCAGGTTTGGAACGGCTGATCGTCTGAAATGCGAAGCATGAGATTTGTGCGCCGGGTGGGACTCGAACCCACACGCCCGAAGACACCGGCACCTAAAGCCGGCGCGTCTGCCAGTTCCGCCACCGGCGCTCTAGTCACAACTTATCGGTCAAATGTGTCGAGTATTCATCTAGTGGGTATAAGGCCACCTGCGCTTTGCGATTTTGCTGCGGAGTAAGGTCTGGTGAGAGAGGAGAATAAATGCTGCGATTAACCTTTTTGATTCGCCGAAAAGAAGGTATGGCGAAAGAGGAGATGCAACGGTATTGGCTTGAAGAGCACGGCCCTCTCGTTGCTGGGTACTCGAAATCATTGGACATGCTTCGATATGTTCAGGCGCATCCCACTAATGATGACCACAGCCGCCTTACCGGTCGTCGTGGAGAGATGGAAGAAGCTTACGATGGGGTTGCAGAGGTTTGGTGGGAGTCGAAAGAGGCGATGTTTGAGGCCACCCGTTCTGACGCTGGTCGAGAAGCAGATCGAATTCTTCGACTTGATGAACAACGTTTCATCGATTCGGAACGTTCTGTCGCTTGGTTCAATTACGAATACCCACAGGTGAATCCGACACCAGAAAATATTGTGGCGAGTGAACGTTCAAGTTTAGTTAAGTTGTACTTCCCTCTACGTCAGCTCGGATCCATGAGCACGGAAGAAGCCCAGTGGTATTGGAGAACCCATCACGGGCCGGTTATCAGACGGCAAGCTGCTGGATCAGGGATCCTTCGGTATCAACAAGTGCATCGCGATGAGCAAGACTTGACAGATAGTATTAACCGTTCTCGTGGGTCGAAAGTGGAACCGTACCTTGGCCACGCTGAAGTGTGGATGGATCGGTCAGCGATGGGCAATCCGAGCCCAGAAAATCGGATCGCAGCCAAGCGTGCTTATGAGGATGAGGCTAATTTCATCGATTTTGCTCGGTCTACGATGTTCCTAGCTAAAGAGCATGTGTTCATTGATCGCCGTTAGGCGTGTGGTCTACTAACGACTGCACTCCTTCTACAACGCGTTGCATGTTTGACTTGTGGATCGATCGTCGTTCAAATAACACCGCATCTTCTTGAGACGGATCTTTTTGTGCTCGTGGCGCTGTGCCGTTGTTCTCTTTGCCGATAACCATTGAAAACCGGAGTCGACTTCCGGTGCCTTGCTCAGCTACTTCAAAACGCCAAATAGCTCCTGGGTTGTCTGAATCTGTTATGCGCCATTCGAATACTTCGTGCTCAATCCATTTGGTGACAATGCATTCGGTTTCCCACTCGCGTAACCTCGGGATCGAGTTGCGGCCGATGAATCTAGACCCAACTCCTCTCGGACCTTCCGAAACCCATTCAGCACCAATAAATTCGTCGGAAAAGAGTGCTGGCATGTTGATGTCAGCAATCACTTCCCAAACTTTCCTTGGTCTTGCTTGGGTATCGATTTCCGCCACTACCCCTGGTCCGTCTTCGATTCGTGCGGAGCCATCAGTGCTTGGTGACTCTCGAGTAAAGCCCCATTGGTCGAAATAGGTGATGTTTGATGCTGGACGTCTTGGCGCTGGGGAGAAGTCTTGCCCGATGGTGTAGGCCACGGGAAAGCACACCAAAGTGGTCACACCGTCGGGTATTCCCAATATCTCGCTAACTTCGACCGCTTTGTTGTTGAGCATTGTTGCGTAGGCAGTGCCAAGGCCACGCGACCGTAAAGCTAAGTTGAAGCTCCATGCTGAAGGAATAGCGCTGTCAAAGAGTCCGGGGCGCCCGCTGTTGTCATGTATGCCCCAAATAGCGCATAGAACTAGTGCTGGAGCTTTTGAAAAATTGTCAACCAAGTATGCACTTGAACTAACAATGTGCTCCTTCGGGTGTCCAGAGCCGTCCAGCCGTCCTCTAGCTTCAAGAAAGAGAGTGCCTACCTCGGCGTAAAGGGTGCCTAGCCGGTCTTTCAACCCTTGGTTGCGAATTACAAGCCAGCGTCTACTCGCGTCGTTACCGCCGGTAGGTGCCTGTTCAGCTAGATCGATGCATTCAAAAATTATGTCGTCATTGACTTCGCGGCTGAAGTCCAAACGTTTGCGAACAGCTCGTGTCGTGGTGAGTAAGCGGTCGATTTGTTCGAGGTCAAACCCAGATTCCGAAAGGTCACGATTCATGCAAAGAATTTAGGTCGGTAGCTCTGAATCGTGCTAGTGAGGCCGTACTGAAAACACTGACGGAGCAACCAAAGGCTGAGTAGGTTGCGTTGTTGGGACTTTTTCTGATGGCAATGTCGTGCGCGCCGGTAGTCGAAGTGCCCCAATAATTCCCAACAAAGCACAAGCTGATGAGAGGAGCAGCACCCACAGAAAAGTGGATGTCCAATCAGCTAGAACACCACCGATCTGTGGTGAAACCATTTGAGCTACACCGAAAGCCAAAGTAGCTGCGCTGAAACCGGGGCCGTAATCTTCAGCTGACGCGTTCTCAACGAAATACATGGTCAGGGTTACAGGAATCGAGGCGAATATCATTCCGATCACTACCGAAGCTCCCAGAGTGGGTAGCACCCAACCGGGCAGAATGCTGATTACGAGAACGGTCCAAAGCCCGAACGCACACCCAAGGGTTGCTCGAGTTCCGAAGGTTGCTACTGACTTAGCGACAATCGGACCGCCGAAGACCATCCCTAGTCCGATCAAGGTGAACGATAGCGAGGCGTTGCTGGCCGACCATCCGTTATCGTCTTCTAACCGGCTGCTCATGAAAGCTAAAACGAGTAAATACATGAAACCGAATGTGGTGTACATGGCGGTAATCGGTTTCCAACCAGGAACGCGACGCAACGAATCGAACCCGCCGATGCTGCCTTTAGGTGAGAGTTGGTCTTGAGCGTGTCTGACGATCGCGACGGTTCCGACTGCGACTAGCAGCCCAATTGTTGCTTGGACCACGTACACATTGCGCCAGCCCTCATCGCCCCATATCCGTCGAACCCAACCCGCAAGTTGACTGGTGAACACGATACTCAGGGCCATGCCCGATGAGAGAAGCCCAATTGCTGTGCCGCGTTTCTCTGGCGGAAATGCGGCGCTTGCAACGACAGGGGTAGGAATCCAAACCCATGCTCCACCAAAGCCGCAGCAAAACATCCCAAACATCAAAACAGCAGCATTGGGGGCAAGAGCTGAAATAACTTGTCCGCCGACAGCAATTAGAAGTCCGACTTTCATGACGGTTAAGAGTCTGATCCGAGAAGCAGCTATAGCTACCGCCAAGGTGCCAACTAAATAGGCCGCGACGTTTGCGGTTGCGATCGAACCAGCGACTGTATTTGACAAACCTAAGTCTGAGCGCATTGCGGGTAGCACAACGCCCAACGTGAATCTGCCAAAGCCTTGTGCAACACCAGCGCTCGCTGCGGCAAACGCAACGGCTATCCAGGCGCGAGCAGTCACGTCTAGAGACTATCAATCTGATAGTTACGGGCATGTCCGAGTGGCCTATAAACAGGTTTGTGACGCGATTTCAATCCGGTCCCTTCAAAACAGCACGACCCGGCTTGATTGCCTAACATCACTAAGGTCCGAATAGGAGAACAAAATGGCGATCAGTATCGATCCCGAAACAGGCCTTAAAATTTTTAACACACGAGCCGGCAAGGCAAGTGAAAAAATTCAAGGTAAGGGTTATCAGGTCAACTCAGATGCCAGTCTGAAAACCCTTCCCGAAGTCTCTCAGGCAGCAAAGTTCGATGCTGTTGAGCAGGCAAAATATCGAGAATTTAAAGAGCAACGGCGCGGTGCCGCTGACTACATGACGATGGAGGGCGAATTTTCTAGATATCTAGAAGATCACTACTCTGACTCTCCAGTTGAACGCGAAGCCTTGACCGACGACTGCGAAATAGTAGTTATTGGTGCAGGTTTTGCCGGGCTTCTTCTTTGGTATCGACTTAAAGAAGCAGGCTTTCAAGATGTCAGGTTTTGCGAAAAAGGCGGCGATGTAGGAGGTACCTGGTACTGGAATCGTTACCCCGGGATCGCATGCGACGTCGAGTCCTACAGCTACCTGCCTCTCTTAGAGGAAATGGAATATTTTCCGACGATGAAGTTCGCTTCAGGATTTGAGATCTTGGAGTATTGCCAGTCAATGGCCACCAAGTTCGGGTTCTATGACAAGTGCCTCTTCCATACCACGGTTGAACGAACTGACTGGGATGAAGAAACAGGGCGCTGGACGGTGCACACAGACCGCGGAGACGCGATGCGGTCTCGGTACGTCATATTGGCCAATGGTATTTTGACAACTCCCAAGCTTGCTCGGATAGAAGGAATGGAACTATTCGAAGGTGAGTCATTCCATACCTCGCGTTGGCGCTATGACGTGGACCTTGAAGGAAAGAGGGTTGGGATTATCGGAACGGGAGCCACATCAGTTCAAGCGGTCCCGGAGCTCGCAAAAATTGTTGGTGATCTATATGTATTTCAGCGCACACCGTCGTCAATTGATGTGCGCGACCAGCGGGTTACAGGGTCAGACGAAATCGAATCCTGGAAAGAAGAACCGGGCTGGGCAAGGGCCCGAAGAAAACGATTTTCAAGGATTTCGGCTGGTCGCTCAGCGATCCAAGCCAACGATGACTACTTGGCTGGAAAAGTTGATGACTTTAAGGAACGCAAGGAACATGATCGGAAACTCACACCTGAGGAAATGGTGGAAAAACAGCTGGATTCAAATTTCCGCATCATGGAGCAGATACGGGCCCGTGTCGATGCGATAGTTGAGGATCCAGAAACAGCCGAAGCTTTAAAGCCCTACTACCCCTACGGGTGTAAGCGACCTACATTCCACGATGAGTATTTGCCCACGTTCAATTTATCTCATGTCCACTTAGTGGATACGGCTCCGATGGGTGTCACAAATATCAACCAAAACGGAGTAGTTCATGAAGGTCAGGAATATCCGCTTGACGTGTTGATCTATGCAACGGGCTTCCAGTGGATGGCGACATCCACGTTCAATATGGTCACTGGTCGAGGCGGCCAAACTATGAAAGATAAGTGGGAAACCGAAGGAACTAAGACTTTTTTGGGGATCCACAGCAATGGCTTCCCGAATTTGTTCATCATGACTGGACCACAAGGTGGAGGCGGAAGCTTTAACTTCACCGACGCGATAGAGAGCCATGCGGATTACATCGTCTGGATGCTTTCGATGATGCGAGAAGAAGGCCACGAGATAGTCGACATCACTGAAGAAGCGGAAATGAACTACGCGGAGCACTGTCGGCAAGCTGACATAGCGACTGCACCACTTCGCGATTGTTTGTCGTATTACAACGGTCACGGTGATTCGGAGCCCGGAAGTCTTGCCTATTACGGGGGAGGTAATTGGCACAAGTTCCGCGTTCGAGCACAAGAAACTCTTGACACCTATGTATTCGAATCTCCTTAACCCTGTTTGAGAAGTGGTATTACCTCTGTTGCGAGGCGTTCAAGATTTCTTGCCATGAAGTCAGGGTCAAGTCCTGGTGGTAACCCTGAAGTAGCAATGTCCGTGATTCCGTATAGCCCGATGAAGTCGGTGAGTTCTTTAACTACTTCGCCAGCGGTTCCTATGATCACGTTCTGGGGTATGCCCCCTTCGCTGCCCCAGCCGTAGTCATCGGGAGTCTCGGCCATAAATGTCCCGTAAACGCCCATGCGAAAACGTTCTGCCTCTCGTATGGCTGGCCAGTCTTTGTCGAAGTCATCTGTTACGTAGACGGACCTAATGATCCCCACTCGATAGTCTTCGGGGTCTCCGCCGTCAGCTATGACTGCATCTCTCCATGGGTCGAGGACGTCCTCCCTTCTTCCTTGCGGGAGTAAGTTCGTTCCGAAACGGGCTGCTCGTAACGCCCCCGGCTCCTTCATGGCCGCTATCCAGAGAGGCGGACCTCCAACTTGCACCGGTTTCGGGTAAACGTTGATATCCGATAGCTGATACCGCTTACCCATAAAACTAAACGGTTCGTCAGCCCAAGACAGGCGCAGTATCTCGATGGCCTCATCTGTCATGGAGACTCGGTTCTTAAGTGGAACCCCAAACGCTTCGAATTCCTTGGGTACATAACCCATTCCAATTCCGAATTCCATCCGCCCTTCTGAGATGTGATCTAAGACGGCCAGTTCTTCGGCGAGTCTCACAGGGTGATACAAGGGCAATAATGCTATGTCGTTGGAGATCCGAATCTTTTTAGTTCGAGCCGCTATTGCTCCGGCTAATGGTTGGAAGGCCGGGAGATAGCCATCTTCGAGAAAGTGGTGCTCAGTAAACCAAATGTGATCGAACCCAAGTTCATCGGCCAAGACCGCTTGTTCGATTGTCGCTGAATAAATGTCGGTCATCGACAAATCACCACCAGGTACGTGACGACAGTCATACATAACGCCAAATCGAAGTGGTTTCGGCATTTATCTGCTCCCTTTTTGGCTGGTTATAGGACCGTAGCCGTTTCTAGAGAGCTAAGTTTTCCAGCATGCAGATTGAACGGGATACGCGTGGGGCTGAGTTGGCGCCCAATCAATACGAAGACGCAGAAGGGTTCATAGCTCCTTTGCCAGCTGGGTATGGTCCCAGGTCCAACCCGTTGGGATTATTTCCGACTGGACCGGAAGTCGGAGAACGTCTTCCAGACGTTGTGGCAATTGATTCAAACGGCGCAACAATCGACTTGCATGCTGACCGTGATGGAAAACCTGCGATCTTGGTCTTTACCCGATCGGCTGTCTGGTGACCTCCGTGTCGTACCCAGCTGGTCGAGCTGGAAAAAGGAATGGCTGATTTTGAAGCTGCAGGAGCCAAGTTGTATGTCCTGAGCTATGACGAAGTCGACGCGCTTGCTGACTACAAAAAGGCGCACGGTGCTACGTTCACGATGCTTTCGGATTCCGACAGCGACGTCATAAGGTCGTATGGGATCCTCAATACGACGATCGCTGAGGATGACCATCCGTGGTACGGAATTCCGTATCCCGGTGTCTATGTCACTGATTCCGAAGGAACGATTACCCAAAAGTTCTTTGAAAATAATTTCACGGTTCGGCCAGGAGCTGAGCAGTTGGTCGCCGCAGTCAGGGGAGAAGAGTTCGCTCTTGCTGCCAGGCCCGCAGCAGGTGAGCAGGTGCAGGTTCAGGTTGAATTCGACGGTACCGATCTGCCGATTGGGATCACGAGGCAGGTAGTGGCACGTTTTTCGGTACCCGAAGGTATGCACCTATATCAAGAGCCAGTGCCTGAAGGGCTAGTTGCGGCATCGATTGAGTTAGACGGGGATGCTGAAGGAATTTTGCCTTACACGATGATTACCCCTGAGACTCACCGTTTAACTCTAGATATCGATGGGCACACCCTTGAGGTGTACGAAGGAAACGTGACCTTACGTTTGCCGGTCGCCCAAAATGGTAGAGCCATGACGAAAGATGATGATGGCCGCTGGGTCACGATTAGTGGCAAAGTTCGTTGGCAGGCTTGTGATTCTGAGGTGTGTTTGCTGCCCGAAGAAGAATCATTTAGTTTCCGTGTACCGGCAGCCTTTACCGTCATGGCAGATATGGGGCCTGGTGAGGGACGGGTTCCTTCGATGAATGGCGCCACTCATTTTAAGAAGATGACAGACCGAAGAAAGACTGAATCCTAAGCGCAACTTAAATTGCCGTTCAGTAAAACAGTGACCTCAAGTGACATAGGCTAGGTCAATGAGAAACCTCGCTTATTTTGATAAGGACGCGGACAGCGATGATGTTGTCGCCACCCTTCGCGAAGATGGTGCGTGTGTGCTTGTGGATGCGATGAGCGATGAGCTTAGGTCACGAGTTGACAGCGAGCTTCGCCCACTCATTGCGGCAACTCCGACAGGACGTGACGATTTTAGTGGGAGGCTTACAGCTAGAAGTGGAGCGCTGGTCGCTCGGAGTAAAGCTGCTCGTGAGTTAGTGATGCATCCAACCATTACCCATCTTGCTTGTCAGTTCCTCGAGCCCTATACCGACAAAATTCAATTACATCTCACTCAAATAATTAATATCCAACCTGGTCAGGGCGCCCAGCCCCGGCATCGCGATCGCCTTGCATGGGGTGGTTATGTGCCGACTGAAATCGAGCCTCAGTTCAACACGATCTGGGCATTGACTGATTTCACTGAAGAAAATGGAGCGACTCGAGTAGTACCGGGATCTGTTGGGTGGCCTGATGATCGTCGGGCTACGGACGAAGAAACAAGTCAGGCGATAATGAGGGCTGGTTCGGTTTTGCTTTACTCAGGGTCAGTGATTCATGGGGGCGGGAAAAACTATTCTGATGCTGACCGGACCGGTGTAAATATCACCTACTGCCTGGGATGGTTACGTACTGAAGAAAACCAGTATCTGTCATGTCCGCCAGAGATAGCTAAAAGCCTCGATCCTGATTTACAAGAGATGTTGGGTTACACCATGGGGACCTATGCGTTGGGGTATTACAGCGACCCGGATGCCTTGGGGGAGGTCAACGACTTGCGACCACCAGAGTTCGTTCTAGGGCGCCCGCCTCGCGATAAGGCGAGCAGTGCAGCTCTGATTACCGATTGATTTATCTTTGACTTTGGGCCCACTGCAATAAGTTGGTGGTTATTGTTGAGACGTTTGGGTCATCAAGGCCGTAGGACCAGTCCGTGCAACCCACAGTAAATACTGATCCCGCGCCGCGTTTGAATGTCGCCATTACCGCGTAACCGTGTTCAAACCGGGACCTGTTCTCTGCGGTATCTGCGCCTCCGATTCTTTCAGCGACCCAATTGAGTTCCCCAACGTAATCTCGGTGTAGCTGATGGGGGAGGTCAGAAGTTTCCCATAACCGGGCTGGAGCTGTTCCCAGTACTTCTAATGGTTGCGGGAAGGCGTTGGATCTGGCCGCTACTGGTAGACCGTCTTGGAGAGATAGCTCGCAACCATCACATTCGTAACCGACAATGACCGGCTTTGCGCCGATGATGTCTCCTGCTTTTAGGTCGATCCCATGGAATACCCGATGTTGCGGGTTCCAAATGCTGTAGCCGCCCGAACCATTCGGTGCATTGTCACAATGGGCGTACCCGCCGCGGGTGAAACTGACGCCTGTCATTAAAGACTCAGGCCGCTTTGTCAAGGGGTCGCTCCACATAGTGGATGTCAAGTGCTCATCGGCGGTCCCAAACAGAGGATCTTCAAGAATGTTTTGCTTAAAACAGGTCATTGTTTCAGTCGAGTCGTCAAAGCGGACTTGCCAGAACGCCGTATTGCCCGAGAGAAATACTGCGAATCCTCCCTTGTCGATCCAGTTCTCTAGATGGTTACGCATTTGATGGGACCAGTATTCATCATGCCCAACGCTGAGATACGTGGAATAGGGCGAAAGTAGGTTTGAGTCGCTATGTAAGTCCGTGCTGGTGGCGAAGTCGAGATTTACTCCGTTCCTTTCAGCCCACCGTACGAAAAGTATTTCCCAATTTGCGAAACCCGCAGCGCAGGACCAAATTGAGTATTTGTCAAAGTGGTCGCGACGTTCGTCGTTGCTGAGCTCGTTAAGGCGAGCAATCCTGTACCGGTGTGGCTCGGGCTTTTCGAGGAATCCTGGGGGAAGTGGCCTCTTCAAAGAGCTTGCACTACTTCCGGTGTAGTAGCTGGGCCCTCCCCAGGTGTTGTAGGCAGCCCAAGTGGATGTGCTTAAAACCAAAATTGTCGAGCCGGGTTCGGACGCTTTAACTACGAAAAACGCCTCTGCGGTCTCGCCGGTGTCTGTGAATACCCTGACTAAGTAGAAACCCGACTTCCACGACGGTTGGACTTCGATGTCTAAGGTTTGTTCCCAAGAGCACCCGGTTTCAAAGGCTGTCTCTGGGGTGGGCTGAAGATCGACGGTCACTCCTCTAAATTCAGCGACCGTCGTTTCTGATGCGCCGACTCTTACAAGCTTGATATTGCAGGACCCTGTATCTGCACTTATAGCGAGTGCGACAACCTCACCGGGTAAGGCCGATTGTGGCCAGCAATAAGCGGCTATCACCTCTGACGTGCCAAGGTTGGTGGGTCAATAAGCCAACTGGCTGTCAGCAGCCCGGCCATTGTCAACGCTCCAATTAGAAAAGCTGGACCGGCGCCTATCCATGCGTATAGAGGTGCTGCGGATAAAGCGCCGACCATTGAGGCAGCCGACCCCATCGCCTCGCCGAGTCCTTGCGCTGCTGCTGCATCGTCCACCGGTGCAGCGTCGGAGACTGCTGCTTGAGAACCAGGAGACTGGACCGCTTCCATTATTCCGTGGGGCATAGCGGCGATGAAGAGAATTGGCACCGAAGTGATCCAACCGTACGACGCCATTAGGGGCACTGTTGCGAATGCTGACAAGAGGGAAGTTGCGCGAGGGCTGTATTGGTCAGAAAGTGAGCCCGCCCACCGAGCGATAATCAGCATAGGTAACGCAAAGCCCGTTAGTGACAGGGAAACAACCATTGTAGAGGCACCTAAATTATCCATGTGTGGCGCCCAAAGAGGCTCAAAAACCCCGATCGAATAGCGAAAAGAGACGACGACTAAAAGTGCAGCGACCATCTCTCTCACCTGGATGAGCCGCCGCAGTACTCCCTTTGAGGAAGACTCAGACTTTGCTGCAGCAGGTATTTCCAATCGATATACCGACAAGTAGGTCACAGCGGTAAGGGTGCCAAAGAGGATAAATGGCGTTTGAACGTTAAAAGCGACGGTAAGGGCTCCCGCGAGTGGTGGGCCGAAGACGAAACCGGCTAGGTACGCGCCGTAGAAAGCTCCTAATTGTCTTCCTTGGTCTTCTCCGGCATTAACGATAATAAACCGACGACTGGCTGGAACGATCACGCCGACGCCTGCACCCAATATCAGTCTGGCGATCACAAATTGCCATAGTTGGTCAGCGAGACCGAACCACAAAAGGCCAGCAGCTGACGCAGCGACTCCTAGTCGCATCAATAAACCGCCGTAGCCGCGATCGGCATATCGTGACAGCCAAAGTTGAGTGACTAGTGCACCAACAAATGCGGATCCGGCAATCCAACCTAAATCGCGTTCGGCAATGCCGTATTCATTATGAATTTCCGCGAGGAGAGCGAAAACAGACGAGACGCCAGCCATAGTTGTTCCCGCTACGAGATAGAGGCTCCGCACGTGCTAGCCGCCTAGATGTTGTAACCGGGTGGAGGTCCAAAGGCACCGCTGAGGTCCGGTGGTCCTTGGTAAAGCCAAGTCAATTGCCTTCTTGAGAATTTCCAACCGTCAGGCCCCTTCTGGTAGGTGTCGTCGTAATGGCCGAGATAGAACAAGGCCTTCCCAGATTTAGCTTTAGCGAATTCGCATATATACCAGCGTCCTTCGCCTGTTTCTCCGCTGGTAGTAGCTGTGCCGTTGAAGGTCATCTGGTTAACTGCTTCGAATAGTTCCATCGAAGTCTGGATGGCTTGCCTTAGAGCGCTGTGTCCCTGGACCGGGCCGCGGCCAATATCCCACACGGCGTCCTCGGTCCAGAGCTGGAGCCAACTGTTCTGGTCGTTGTTGCAGACGTAATCACAATAAGAGTGGACCAGCTCTCTGATGGGCTCGATTTCATTCATTGGGGTGAGACTAGTTTGGACTACCTAGATAGTGTTCGAGAGTTTCGTGAAAATGCCGTATACGACTTTCTTGGTATGCCGCCAATGTCACAGTTCCTCTTTTGCTGGCTTGTAGGCCTCTTTGAATGCGAATTAGGTTTTCCGTGTCTTGATCGACGACCATTCCTGCGCCTCCGAGCGCTCCAGCATCGGTCCAACTGTCGTTGAGTCCCAGTTTCGTTGTAGCGCAAGGAGGTGGGGGTGGCCCCTCGTCGGGATTGGCGAATAGCAACATGATTTCCATGATTGAACTATGCGGGTCGTTGCCGTTAGGTCGAAAGCGATAGCAGATCGGCACGCCTTGCCCTGCCCAGGGCACCAGGTTTGGGAAGAGAAAGTATTCGATGGCATCAAGTGCCTCAGATGTTGAAAGTAGTGACATGTCGGCTCGAGCGGAGGTGCCGAGTTTCTCTCTGGCTCGGTCGGCGAGAAGGTCTCGCACACGATCACCTTCCTGGGGAATGATCGGATCGCCTCCGTGGAAAGGAACATCTCTCTGCATTTTCCGGATCGTCTCCGATGGTGGAACTTCCCTGAGGTTAGGGCTAGGCATTCCTTCGAGAGTGATCATCCTGTTTACGTGTCGGGAGCCCGGGAAGATGTCGTACTGGGTGTTTGCATCGGCCACGTAGGCGGCCGTTTGAGGGTGGGTGACACCGATGTGGTAGCTCTCGATGAAAGCTTCTAGTGCCAACTTCCAGTTACAGGGCATTATCTTTTCTACGTGCGCTGCCTTCCAGCGTTCATCTAAGGGAAAATCTCGAAATTCGTCCTCTAAGACCTCTATGTAGGTTTCAAATGGTTCGCAGTTCTCGTCGAAGTTGATAAAGACAAAGCCACCCCAGAAGGCGACCTCCGCTGTTGGTAAACAAAACTCCCCGGGTTCTATGTTCGGGAAGTCCCAGCTATTCGGTATGTCGACTAATGCGCCTTCGAGGTTCCAAGTGAATCCGTGGAATGGGCACCTAAAGCGCTGAATGTTTCCCCCTGTCGTACGTAACTGAGTTCCTCGGTGGAGACATGAATTGATGTAGGCGCGGATTTCGCTTGGGTCTTCACCCGTTCGCACGACGATGACTGACTCGGTGGCCACCTCATAGACAACATGATCGCCAACGTTGGGTATCTCTTCGAGGCGGCATGCCATCTGCCAGACCTTCCGCCAGACGTGTTCTACTTCTAAGTCGTGCCACTCCTGGCTAAGGTAGCGGTCCGCTGAAATCTCTCGATTGTCGGAAAATTGCGGCGGATGTTCTCGAAGAAGAGCCTCAGGTGCCGCAATGGCGTCTCCTCTCAGAATCTCCTGAACACTCGGTCCAGGCGCGCGCCCCTTAGGAATCCCCTCCATGGGCATAAGTTAGCTTTAGACAGTCATTGACGAGACCAAAAGCGTTAACGACGCATGTTGAGTGATGCGACATGTTCTTCTGAGTCTTCGGTTAAAGGGCCACCGTAGATTTGCATTTCGAACCAATTAACGAATGATGGGTCTCTAGTCGGCTTCCATAGCGACCAAGCTGCCTTCGCTCCAGGGCTCTGCATCAGCCCCAACTTCAGAAGGCTGACGCGCATGTCGAGTTGATCTTGAGTAGCTAAACCGTTCGCTTGTTGTTCGTAGGTGTCGAATAAATCTACGAGCATGGTGTTGGTCCATAGTGTGACTCGCCACTGGTCCTCGTTTGTTAGTTCTTGAGATGAAAAATCTTTGGATAGAAACGACACGAACTCTTGATTTTGAGTGGATGAAAGGTAGCGCTCGTAAAGTCGATTGGTCAGGGTATGGCTGAATTGTGCTTTGGTGAGCTTGACGTTTACTTGAGTCTCTCTAGCTAAATAAATCAGTGAGAGGGGCAAAAGGGCGCCTTCAATGATTTGAGCGATGGTGCCTAAGTCATCTAACACGGTTATCTCCTTTTCTGAGACTCGAATATCTCAGTGAATGGGTGGTCTTGTTTGAGTAAGCAGATGTCGCTTGACTCGGGTCTGAATTGCTAGAACGGTGCGCTGTTCCTGAAGTAGCAGATTCCGCCATTTTGATCGGATGCCGGAGAAAGAATCCAATATTGTTTGTCAAGCTTTTATCTAATGAAGCACTACCCGGCGGGTGTGCTCTACGGTGCACAACATGACTTCACACCCTTATTATGACCCCGAGGTGCGAGCGAATTTAGAGTCTCAGCCATCTTTGGGAACGGTCAACGCTGAAACCCTAGAAAGCGCGCGAAACTCGCGACTGCTTCGTAACGAAGGACTAGCGCTTTCAGATGAGGTCCAGCGCGTCGATCATTATGTGCGTGGGCTGGATGGACATGAAATCAGAGTTCGAGTTCATAGAGAGAAAGATTCTCAGGAACTGAAACCAGCGTTGTATTGGACCCACGGCGGGGGATACGTCTTAGGCGCCCCTGAACAGGATGACGATCGATTTGACCGGTGGTGTCAGCGCTTTGGTTTGATCGGAGCGGCAGTGCAATACCGTTTAGCCCCTGAACATCCCTACCCGAGTGGCCTTGAGGATTCCTACGCCGGCTTGAAGTGGCTGAAAGAGCATGGTGAATCAATCGGTGTCGATGTGAACCGAATAGGCATCGGCGGTCCAAGTGCTGGTGGTGGAATGGCTGCGGCGTTAGCCCTGTTGGTGCGAGACCGGGGAGAATTCGAAATCGATTATCAGCTTCTTATTTACCCAATGATTGATGACACCCGAACGACTGCAACCGCTGGGTGGGACGTGCCTATATGGAACCCAGAGTCGAATTATTTTGGATGGAGCTCGTACCTTGGTGATCTATTCGAGACGGAAGAAGTTCCTAGTTATGCTGCTCCTTCTAGGGAAGCAGACCTCGCTAATTTGCCAACAACCTTCATCATGACTGGAAGTCTTGACGGATTCGCAGACGAAGATATTGACTACGCAAAAAGACTGAATCACGCGGGCGTGTCAGTGGAGCTTCATGTATATCCCGGCGCGCCGCACGGTTTCGACGGTTTCGCAGCTCAAACCGGAGTAGCGAAGCAAGCTCGATCCGATATCAACAACTTCCTAGCGCGAATGCTTGGTTCCCAATAAAGGTCAAGATTTTACGTAGAAAGATTCTCGTGCTTGAGATGGAGGAACAATTGGTATTTCTTCGTCGCTGAGTGGAGGCATCCACTGCTTCCTAGCTAGTGCGGCTTCGATGAAAGGTGCGAGTTCAGCATTCTTTTCTTCGACTCGCTGATCTCTGTGCGGGGCGAAATGAGGAAGAACTTGCTCGCCAAATAATTCAAGGCTTTCGCAGATGTCTTCGTGTCGATTCTTGCCGCCTTGCTGCAGGAATATGACTTGGTCAACGCCCGCCCCCTCAAATTCTTTTACTAAGGCCGTATAGTCCTCGGGAGTTCCGATGCCTGGGGCGCCGATAGTCGGTAGATCAGGTCCTCTGAGTTCTTCGTATTCTCCCCATAGGTTGCTGCGACCGGGGCGTGTTTCGTTGGCAACGAGTGCGTTGACCGCATATCTGAAGAACTGAAACCCATCGATTCCGCGGCGCATCGCCTCGTCGGGGTCACTGTGGAGACTGAAGCCAGCGACCATCGCTAAATTGGCGTTTACCGTGTGTCCCAAGGGAACGCATTCTTCGCTTTTGATGATGTCGTAGTAGGTATTTGCCCAATCTTTTGCTTCGTCGGGATCTACGAAACTAAATGCGAGGGCACCTAAACCATTCCGTGCCGCTACCTCAATGGTCGAACGATTAGTGCAGGCGATCCACATTGGAGGATGAGGCTTTTGCATAGGTTTAGGTACAACATTCCGGCATGGCATTGAGAAACCTTCGCCTTCGAAACCTGGGTAGGGTTCCATGACCATCATGTTTGCAACCTGTTCGGCTGCCTCAAGCGATAGCTCCCTCTTTCGTCGGGCGTCGATCTCGTAGCCACGAAGCTCTAAACGGGTGGCACCTTCACCGATGCCAAATTCGACGCGCCCTCTCGATACGAGATCTAACATTGCAACAGTCTCTGCGGTACGAGAAGGGTGGTTGTAGTTCGGAATGACCTGCCGAATGCCGAGTCCAATTCGGATCCGTTCGGTCTTCGCCGCTAGGGATGCTAGGAAGACGTCTGATGCTGAGCAATGGGAATATTCCTCAAGGAAATGATGTTCTACTGCCCAAGCGTGATCTATTCCGATCTTGTCGGCTAAAACAATTTGCTCCGTCGCCTCCTCAATGAGACGCAATTCCGCTTCTTCGTCCCACGGTTTTGGCAATTGCAACTCGTAGAGCATCCCGAACTTCATATTTGCTCCTCCCCTAAAGTCACCCTGACATTACAAGGGTGATCCTAAGACATTCAGAACTTTGATGGGACCTTGAGTGTGCTTTAAGAATTTAGAAAATAAGCGGCTAGTTGATAGCCCCTTAGCGATGAAAGAGTGTCCTCGTCAGACTTCTGTTTCGACCGTGGCTACACCGCTTGTAATTTCGCGACATATTGCGACTGCGACTAACTCGTGGCCATTGGTTGGTGTCGAGAATCAAAGTCAGAGATATGGGTTGGGTTGGTGTGGGGGGTCCATGTGTTCTTAGGATTGACAGCATCAAGGGGAGGGCCGACCGAAAGGTCCGTAGCTAGACAAGCGCCTTCGCTTCCGAGACCACCTACTTGCTATGGGATTGCGACTACTGTCGCTATCGGAGGACCAACACGAGCTGGCTTTGGGTGAGCGGTGTCTATGATCGGAACTTCGACCCCTTCCGGTTTTCGCCACGGTTTTGTTTTTGCGTGCAAAGCGGAAGGTCGAGGTCCTAAGAGTTGCTTATCTCGGTTCGCTGTATGGATGTCAGTTCGCAATGATTTGGGTGCAGCGAAGACCGCTCGGGCTTCAGTAGTTGGGTTACCCAATTGATCTTGGAACTCAACTCGAAGAATCGTGATGCTTCGTTTGGACGAAAGAGTTGTGACCCTGTCTGCTACCTGAATAGTGGATAAGTCGTGAAGGAAATGTGTATCGAGGCTGACTGCGGCTCGGTGCGATTCGGCAGTGCGTCCTCATGCAACGGTGATGCCTCCGAAGGCGCCGTTGCTCAGTGCTCCGGACTGTTCGGGCTAGTTTGATTGCATGGGCGGAAAGAACACCTCAGTGTCACACCAAATAGACCGATTGGAGAAGTTGGCTGCGAACTCTGAAGAGACACCGTTGGTGATGTTGAACATAAACAAATACCGCCCGGAAGTGAGCTTTCCGAGCGGGGAAAGTTACATCTCGTATATGGACGCGATTAACCACTCGGTTGGGCAAGTTGGGGGTTCTGTTCTGTGGCGGGTACCGGTGCAGGGTTCGGTAGTTGGCGATCTTGAAGGTTTTCATGAAGTGCTAGCAGTGTGGTACCCGAGCCATAGAGCTTTTCTTGATTTACCCAATGCAGATGGCGCAAAAGAAATGTTCCGTTGCAGAAGGACGTGTGTGGAAGAAGCACACATCCTCGAATTACCCGATATTTGATAGTCGATTCGCTGAATGTCGAATGGGCTTTAGGTGACGCTGAGGTGCTTAGACACGGCCGAATTTAGTGCCGAACGTTCGAGAGGGAGTAGATAGAGATAGTTGAAACGCTGAATCGTTTCAACGTTATCGACCCTGAAATTTAGGAGGTCGTTTTTCCATGAAGGCCAAAGGTCCTTCGACAGCGTCTTCGGTTCTCGCCAACGTTTCTCCAATTTGAGTTTCGAGGAGTAGGGCCTCGGCCTCATCTAGGTCTTCTGACTTCCGAACAATTTGCCGGGCCGCTTGGACAGCCAGTGGGGCATTCGAGGCAATAATTTGAGCGATTTCTACAGCTATAGGTAAGGCTTCCGATGCAGGGACCAGCCGATTAAATAAGCCCGAGTTAGCTAGAGCGTCGCTAACAATTGGCTTCGCCCCAAGCAACATTTCCATTGCTAAAGCCCCTGGCAGGTGTCGACGTAACAACGCGGTGCCACCCATACTTGGTACAAGGCCGAGGGCTACCTCGGATAGCCCTAGCTTGACTCCTTGCGCAACTACTCGAAGGTCGCAAGCAAGTAAAAGCTCCATGCCTCCTGCAATAGCGTGACCATTGACCGCAGCGATGAGTGGTTTGCCGATGTCGTGGCCTACGAGCGTCGCGTGTCGTAGCAACTCTCGGTCATCGAATATTGCTTGTTCGAATTCATTTTGTGGCTCTCGAGATCCTGTAATCAGGGGAATCGTGGTTCCTAGGTCGAATCCAGAACAGAAAGTCGAATTATCGGCCCCTGTAAGGACTACGGCCCTAACCTCGGAGTCCGTTTTGATATTTTCCCAAACTTCTGCGAGACCTACTATGAGCTCGGGGTTAAGGGAATTGCGGGCGTCAGGTCGGTTGAGTGTTACTAAGCCAACATGGTCTTCTAGCTGATATTCAAGAACCGCCATGTCAGATCCCTATGTCTCGTAAGTTGTAATCGCGTAACTCAGTTTGTGTTTCTTCGCTCCACACAAATTGGTCTTCAAGCCCTCGGAACGGTTCATACACATAGCGGTCTTCGTCGGGGAAATGTTGTGACCGGGCGTCTATTCCCCAGGCGATTGCCTTTGAGCGTTCGAAGATGTATTCCTCATCGTATTCCGACACTGGGTTGTGGACACCTCCACTTCGTATTCCGAGAACTGAAGACCGACGATGAAATCCGAAATTGATTGTGACTCTCACGTTTGCACTGGTGTTAGCGAAAGAGCCATGAACTGCTTGCCGACTAGTCATTGCTACATCACCGGGGTTGCAGATAACTGGAACGGCGTCAGGAAGCCGGTCTGAGCCGGCATTTTCGACCATCTTCTTGATATTTATTTTGCCAACGCTGTGTGAACCTGGAACGACCCAGAGGCCATTGGTTGCATCGCAACCGTATAGCTGAGCCATGAAATTGAAGCCATGGGTGTGGTTGTCCAATAGGGGATTATCCCAGTGAGTCCAGCCATCTTGATGCCAGGCGACGGAACCTCCTAGCCCGGGCTGTTTCAACCAGACAGCTTCGTTAAAGGGTGTGAAGTCAGGTCCGTTGATAGCTTCGGCCACTCTCAGTAGGTCTGGGTGGCCATAAAGCCGTAGACACGCGTTGGAAAACTGGAGCGATCCTAAGAAGAGCTGCACAACGTATTCGGGTGCCCCAGTTGGTGGGGCCGGTTCATTCATTTTCGCTTGGTGGCGGCCGTAGGAAGCGTCGGTGCCTCCCAGAGGGTCTGACAAAGGTCGAACCCAACTGATGTTTCGAGCGGTGAGACCGACGCCTAATGCTCTGTTGCCATGTTTGTCTACCTCAGAGTCTTTGGTGGTAGGTGACCTATCAAGCATGTGCGCTATATCAGATTCGATTTCCTTGAGTTCTTTCTCCGCAATGACGTCGGTGAAGATATAGAAGCCGTAGCGACTGTACGAGTCCACTATGTCTCGATGTAGACGTCCGTCGGATCCAAAGCGGATAGGTCCCCGGTTATCTAGTTCCAGAGCACGTTTGGTACCACGCTCTCGATAGATAACCATGGCATCTTCGTCGGCTCCATAATCGACGATCGGAACTTGCACCAATGGAAGTTGTGTATCGACCATGCTCTTTGAACTTAGTCTCTTTTGCGAGTAGCGGTTTTCATGACAAGAGGTGTGGAGATAAGAAAGCTTAAACAAGTGTGTTGCTGTACGGTCCCACTATGCGTTTAGTGGAGAATTACATAAATGGTTTACTCAACTACGCGAACTTTCGTGGCAGGGCCAGTCGATCCCAATACTGGTGGTTCGCCGCTGCGAATTTAACTCTGACGACAATTTTTTGGGCGCTTGGAACGTTTGGCTCGCCTTTAGGAAGTCTGAGCCTTTTATACGCGCTGGTACTTTTGTTGCCGAACTTGTCGATAACAGTTCGACGCCTTCACGATGTAGGGCGGAGCGGTTGGTGGCTACCGTTAGGGATAGTCCCGACTCCACTGGTTTTAGTCATTCTCTTCTTTGTGTGTCAGGCGGGTCAGACAGAGGTAAACCGCTACGGCCCGCCTATTTCGAAGTAAAAAGCAACGTTTCGAGTCGTAGATCGCGCAAAGAGTCTCCTCTGCACCCAATGAAAGCCGGTAACTTTGACCCCGTGCCTGACTTTCTGTATAGCGACCTGCTTCCGGTCGCCGATAGTGAGATTACCTACCGCCGGATTACCGAAGATTATGTTTCTGTCTTCGAAGCTAACGGGAAAAGTTTTCTTCAAGTAGAGCCCAAAGGATTGCAGTTACTGACTGCCACGGCAATGCGTGATATCGCTCATCTGTTCCGTTCTGAACATTTGGCGCAGTTGGCAGCGATTCTGGAGGACCCGGAAGCTTCTGATAATGACAGATTTGTGGCGGTGGAACTTCTAAAAAACGCCAACATAGCGGCGGGCGGAGTGCTCCCGAGTTGTCAGGACACAGGTACTGCGATTATCTGGGGAACTAAAGGGGAACGGGTTGTAACTGACGTCGACGATGCTGAATACATCAGTCGAGGCGTGTATGACACCTACCAGACGTCAAGTCTTCGTTATTCCCAACTTGCGCCCATCACAATGTTCGAGGAGCAAAACACTGGTAATAACCTTCCGGCGCAAATTGAGATCTATTCGGGTCCGGGGGATGTCTACAAGCTCGCTTTTATGGCTAAAGGCGGTGGGTCAGCGAACAAAAGTTTTCTTTACCAGGAAACTAAAGCGCTTCTCAATCCCACCAGCCTGACTCAGTTTCTTGACGAGAAACTTCGGGCGTTGGGTACAGCTGCGTGTCCTCCTTATCACCTGGCTGTTGTTATCGGAGGTACATCGGCTGAGCATGCACTTAAGACTGCTAAATACGCTTCAGCGAAATATTTAGAGATGCTCCCTACTGCCGGCAGTGAGGCTGGACATGGTTTTCGCGACTTAGAGTGGGAGCAACGCATCCTCGAGCTAACTCGAGAATTCGGAATCGGTGCACAATTCGGTGGAAAATACTTTTGTCATGACGTTCGAGTCGTTAGGTTGCCGCGTCATGGAGCCAGCTGCCCGGTAGCAATAGCGGTGTCGTGCTCAGCGGACAGGCAGGCTTTTGCCAAAATCACAGCCGATGGGATTTTCCTTGAGCAACTAGAAGAGGACCCGGCGAAGTATCTCCCAGAGACTTCAGATGTTGAATTGTCAGACGAAGTTGTAAGTATCAATTTGAACCGTCCGATGAATGAGATCCGTGAAGAGCTTTCCAAGTTTCCAGTCAAGACTCGACTATCTCTAACCGGCACTTTGGTCGTAGCTCGTGATATTGCTCATGCGAAGATCCAAGAGCGGCTCAACGCCGGCCAAGGTATGCCTGAGTACTTAAAAGATTTCCCCGTTTATTATGCGGGTCCTGCCAAGACTCCCGAAGGGTATGCCTCCGGCTCGTTTGGTCCGACAACTGCGGGCAGGATGGACAGTTATGTCGAATCCTTCCAAGCTGAAGGTGGAAGTTTAGTGATGCTCGCTAAGGGGAATAGGTCTAGACAAGTCACGGAGGCCTGCAAAACCTATGGAGGTTTTTATCTTGGGTCTATCGGTGGTCCCGCTGCGAGGTTGGCGAAAGACTCGATACGAAAAGTTGAGGTTTTGGAATATCCCGAATTAGGTATGGAAGCCGTTTGGAAGATCGAGGTCGAAGACTTTCCGGCCTTTATTGTCGTTGATGACAAGGGGAACGATTTCTTTTCTGAAGTTTCAACGCCTGTGTCTATTAAATAGTGGTTGTTGCCGCCTGCTCGTTGGCTAAGAGCACTATCGGAGAAAAGCCACCCAAATAGAAAACGCTGCACCTGCCAAGGCCAGCACCGTCATCGTGGCAATACTTGATCTAGGCAACCGCCCGTCACTGTCGCTGGGTAGTCGTTTTCGTACTATTTGCAGTAAACGATCTGCCCAAGCAACGTCCCTACTCAGGATGCCGAGTCCGACTGCAACGACCAGTAACCCCGGTCCTGGCAGTGGCATCAAAATCACTCCGAGGATCGTTACAAATGTTCCAGATGCCATCCGGAATAGCCTTTTGATTGCCCCTTTACGTGCCTCTTCGCGTGTTTCTTCTCGGTAGCCGGTCTCAAACTCGGCTTCGATCGCTGCTTCCTCAAAGCGGTTGTCTTGCTCGTCCACTGAGGGCTCCGTTCTTGTGCGGGTCGGCATGCTTGTTGGCGCCGCTCTAGTGTGGCGCGTGAGATTCATAGAATCTAGCGGCCGAAAGGCGGGGGAGGGTTTATGTCAACGTGGCAGATAGGTGATGTGTCGATTACCAAGGTTTTAGAGATGGAAAAGCATTGGCCCTTCTCGTCGCTACTTCCGGGTGCCGAAGCGGTTGTGGATGAATTTGAATGGCTGAAACCCGACTTTGTGACGGAGGAAGGGAGGATGAAGCTTTCGATTCATGCACTTATTATTGAATCGGAAGGCTTGACGATCATCGTGGATACGTGTTGTGGCAACGACAAGCAGCGACCGGGGGCAGCTCCCTTTGAGAACCTCCAAACCGACTTCATTGGCGAACTTCAAAGGTCTGGCTTTGCACCTGAAGACGTTGATGTAGTCATTAGCACCCATCTCCACGTTGATCACGTTGGGTGGAACACAACTCTCGTCGAGGGAAGCTGGGTACCGACTTTTCCGAATGCTAATTATCTCTTCGTTAAAGATGAGTTCGATCACTGGTCCAGCGAGCCACAGCATTACGGCCCCGTCTTTGAAGATTCGGTCCAACCGATCCTTGACGCAGGGCTGGCAACGATCATCGGTGTTGACTATGAAATTACGGGCGAAATCGGTTTAGAGCTAACCGCCGGCCATACGCCAGGTCATGTGAGTTTGGTTATTAATTCTGGAAACGAATCGGCACTTATTACGGGAGACATGACCCATCACCCCATTCAGTTCGCCAAGCCCGATTTGGCGTCGTCAGCGGATTGGAATCAGGACATGTCTACGGCAACTCGATTTGAGGCCTACGAGCGCTGGAGCGATGGACGACTTGTGATTGGCACCCACTTTGCTGGAAGGACTGCGGGCATTCTGATTGCTGAGGGCAGTAGTTGGCGTTTCGAACCTGTCTAACTTCAGCTTCGATATCAGATGCGAGATCTTCACACGAGCAAGTTGAATTGAATTGCTGAGACCGTATTCTCGTTCATCCCTAAGCGAGTTAGTAGAAACTGTTCGACCCCTCCATGTTCGGCGTCGAAGTAAGCGAGTGTTTGTTCCATGGCTTGACGTGGGGCTGATAGAGCTGGTCGGATTGCCTCGATATCCGCTCCTGCTTTTTCGAGGCTCGGTCTGAGTTGTGCGATCCGACGGTCAGATCGCAGGGCGTTAGTTAGCTCATAGTCGTCTAAGAGAAGTTCACGCTCTACACCACACAACTCAAGGATTAATGCTGCAGCGATGCCTGTCCTGTCCTTGCCTGCGGTGCAGTGGAATAGCAATGGCCAGGAGTCGACGTCGGCTGCTAGCTCCAAAAAGTTAATAAATTGATGTCCCGTATTAGACAGCATTTCGATGTAGCTATCTGCGACGTCTGTGACGCTTACCGATGTAATTTCCCCTGAGCGCACCCGGTCGGTAAATTCTTGCTGCTGAGCTATTTCATCGCCGATGGGGAGTGGGACATGGGTGGTAACTGTCGACCACAGCCGTGAGACATCTCGATTCGCTTCTGCTTGAGTTCGAAAGTCGACGACTGTGCGGATGCCGTAGCTGGCCAATTCTTCCAGGTCATCTTGAGTTAGGTGACTTAGGCGATCTGATCGAAACATAGCGTTTGTCCGGATACGGCGGCCTTGGCTTGTGGGGTAGCCGCCGATATCTCGGCAGTTCATTGCGCCCTCTAAGTCGATTATTGCATTTTGGCGGTTCATGACTAGGAGCGGGGCTCTCTAGGCAACCCGAGAATTCTCTCTCCGATGATGTTGCGAAGAATTTGCGTGGTTCCTCCCATGATTGTGTACGCAGGGGCATATATCAGGTTTCGTGAGACTCTATTGCTGAGCATTGAGTCGGCTCCTACTGCGTATCCGACGAAGCTCGCAACCGTTTGTTCAAACTCGGTGCACCAGGTTTTCGTAACGGCTGAGTATTGAGGAAAGGGTGTTTGTTTCAGCACGTTTCGGAGGACCATGTCTCGACCGATCTTGTAACCAGTTTCTATTCGTGCCATTTCTTGTCGAAGTAGGGGATTTTCAGGGTCGACTAGATCTTTCGTGTCGAGGTACAGACGTTGGTTGGAGGCGAGGCGGTCAATTCCTCCGCGTTCGTGCTCCAGCTGGCGCATCGTTTGGCCGAAGCTGTTGTTAAGTTCGCCCACAAGATTCTCTGCTGGCACAAGCACATCGTTAAAGAAGACTTCGTTGAAATGTGAATCTCCCGAAGCGTCTTTAATGGGTTTCACTTCGATGCCGGGTGATCTCATGTCAACGATGAATTCACTCATGCCTTTGTGTGGTGGTGCTTCGAGGTCGGTGCGGCAGATCAAGTAACACCAATCAGCAGATTGAGCTCCACTCGTCCAAATCTTTTGACCGTTGACAACCCAGTTTGAACCGTCTTGCGCTGCTCGGGTGCTGATGCCTGCCACGTTTGACCCGGCATCAGGTTCCGACATGCCGATACACCATTTGGATTTACCTTGCCGCATAGCGGGAAGAAACCGTTCTTGTTGCTCTTCGGTTCCATAGGCGAGAAGGACCGGACCAATTTGCCTGTCTGGGAAAAAAGATCCTGCCATGGGCGCTCTACCCAAGAGCAGTTGTTCTGTTACAACGAACCGTTCAACTTCGGGCCTCCCGTCACCCCCTTTGTTGATTGGCCATGTCATGCCAATCCAACCTTTTTCTGCCAGTCTCAGGGTGAACTCATCGCTATATCCGACGAGCCAACCGTCGTCAGTATTGAACAAATCGGAAGTTGCTTTGGTCACCCATTGGCTAGCTTCCGCCGCTAGGTCATCAAAATGTTTTGGCCAGGTGTATTCCATTAATACCTGAGCGTAGCTAAGACCTCTGCGTCTGGCGATTTTGGTTGGCGTATTACCGCTAACCTCGCCCGAATGCGAGCAGCGGTGATAACTGAATACGGCAGTGAAGATGTTTTGGATGTGCAAGAGGTCCCAGACCCTGTGGCAGGACCTGACCAAGTTGTGGTTGATGTAACAGCTTCGGCTATGAATAGGGCCGACTTACTGCAAAGAGTTGGTCAATATCCGGCGCCAGGTCCTAAGCCAGAGTTTGAGATACCGGGTTTGGAGTATTCGGGGGTGATTCTTGCTATCGGTTCAGAGGTTTCTGGCTGGTCGGTCGGAGACCCAGTGATGGGAATAGTTTCCGGAGGAGCGATGGCTGAGATGGTCGTCACCCATGAACGGATGCTGCAGCCAGTCCCTAGAGATGTTGGCGTTGCCGATGCCGCTGCGATTCCCGAGGTTTTCATGACTGCTCATGATGCGCTTGTTACTCAAGGTGGTCTGCGGTCGGGGAGTCGAGCGTTGGTTCATGCAGGTGCCTCGGGTGTAGGTACTGCGGCTATACAGATAGCAAGGGCGTTAGGGGCCCAGATAGCGGTGACTTGCTCTTCCAGCAAAGTTGAGGCCTGCAGAACTTTGGGCGCGGATTTAGTTGTGGATTACACCGAGCAAGATTTTTCAGAGGTTGTAGACGACTGGACTAGTGGCCAAGGAGTTGACGTAGTCCTTGATGTCATCGGAGGAGACTACTTAGCGAAGAACATCAAATGCTTGAAGGTTCAGGGCCGCATAGTTCAAGTTGGTGTTATGGGAGCCCCTCTAGCTTCTTTCGCGTTGGGCGCTTTGCTGCCAAAGCGGGCTTCTCTGATAGGCACAGTGCTGCGTTCGCGGCCTATTGAACAGAAGATCGAAGCTAATCAACTTTTCATATCTCAATTATTGCCTCGATTTGATGACGGGAGTTTAGAACCTGTTATCGATTCACGATTCGCGTTAGAGGAGATAGCGGGAGCTCACGCGTATATGGCGACCAACGCGAATATAGGCAAAATTCTGATCGATTTATAAAGCTGCGGTTATTGAAATCAGCGGTTAGAGATTGGTACGTAATCCCGTTCACCGGGCCCGGTGTACATCTGCCTTGGGCGGTAGATCTTTTGTTCGGGGTCATCAAGCATTTCTTGCCAGTGCGCCAACCATCCCGGTGTTCGACCTATGGCGAATAACACCGTGAACATGTCCATGGGAAAGCCCATCGCTTCGTAGATAAGCCCGGAGTAGAAGTCGACGTTGGGATACAGGTTTCGGTCGATGAAGTAGGGGTCGCTTAAGGCGACTTCTTCTAGCTTCATGGCGATGTCCAAGAGAGGATTCATTCCTGTTACTTGGAACACCTGATCGGCGGTCTTTTTGATGATGGTTGCGCGCGGGTCGTAGCTCTTGTACACACGGTGTCCGAACCCTTGCAGAAGGGTTTCTCCTGACTTCACTTTTTCAACATACGCTGCGACGTTGTCGAAGCTTCCTATTTCGTGAAGCATATGTATGACAGCCTCATTAGCGCCGCCGTGCAGGGGTCCATAGAGGCCGCATGTCGCGGCAGCCACTGCTGAGTAGGGGTCAGCGTTGCTGGAGCCCACGGTTCGCATTGTGGTGGTTGAACAGTTTTGTTCGTGGTCAGCGTGGAGGATGAGAAGGATGTCTAGTGCACGCGTCAGAATGGGATCTGGTTCATAAGCAGGGTCTGCAACGTTCCACATCATTCGAAGGAAGTTTCCGGTGTAACCGAGATGGTTAACGGGATACTCATAGGGCAGACCCAAACGGTTTTTGTAAGCGAAGGCTGCCATCGTAGGCATTTTTGCTATCAGTCGGATGGTCTGTATTAGGCGGTTGTGCGGGTCGTCTATGTCCTTGGCCTCGGGGTAGAAAGTTGACAGCGCCGCCACCGTCGAAACCAAGGTTCCCATTGGGTGAGCGTCGTAACGGAAACTGTGCATAAACCGAGCGATGTCTTCATGAACATAGGTGTGGTAGGTGATGTGGTCTACCCACTCTGCAGCTTCATCTTCTGTCGGGAGTTCGCCGTTTAATAGCAGGTAGCAAACTTCAAGAAAGTTTGAGTGTTCTGCTAGTTGTTCTATCGGGTAACCGCGATATCGAAGGATCCCGTTACCGCCGTCGATGTAAGTGATTTGGCTGTTGCAATTCGCTGTAGACATGTAGGCCGGGTCGTAAAACCACATGCCCTTGTCCAGCTCGCGAAGAGCAGATGAGGAGATTGTGCCATCCACGATTGGGACTGTGACTGTTTCTCCGCTTCGGTTATCTGTAATTGTGAAGGACTCTTCTGACACGGTTATTCCTCTGCATTCTGTACGTCTTATTTGTCCGCAAAGGGGTCAAGCCCTCAGGTGCGCCGTTGCACGGCTTGATAAACCCCGCTGGGACCGTACATCAAGTTGGACGGTTTCGCCTCTTTCAGTGGGTCAGTTTTTGTCATCTTTTTGCAGAACGACCTGAATGGTGCGTCAGTTGATGCGTAGATTGGCTCAAAGAGGCGAGTTGTCGTGCCTTCGTTGCTTTAGGTGTTCTCGCTTTGAGCTGAATAGTTCGACAAGGTCCGCTAGTTCTTTTCGTGTGTCGGCTGGGTCAATTACAGCGTCTACAAATCCTCTTTCGGCACCAACATAGGGGTTTAAATAGGTCTCTTCGTAGTCTTCTACCCATGTGGCGATCGTTTCTTCTGATTCGCCCCGTTGCAGAATTTGGGCGGCCTGTGTGGCTCCCATCACGGCGATCTCAGCTGTAGGCCAAGCGAGATAGGCATCGTTGCCCATTGTTTTGGAGTCCATAACGATGAAGGCACCGCCGTAAGATTTTCTGAGTACGAGGGAGATTCTTGGGACAGTTGCCCTTGCATAGGCAAAGGCCATTTGTGCTCCATGTCTAATCATTCCTCGCCACTCCAGGTCTTTGCCGGGGTAGAAGCCTGGGGTGTCGACGAAAGTGATGATTGGCAAGTTAAATGCATCACACATGGCGACAAAGCGGGCGCCTTTTTGTGAAGCTGGGATATCGAGGGTGCCGGCAATTGCCATAGGTTGATTGGCGACGACCCCTATCGGTCGACCGCCCAAGCTGGCGAATCCGGTAACTAGATTGGCAGCCCAACCTCCGCGCAGTTCTAAGAAATCATTATCGTCAACAACCTCGCTGATTACATCCCGGACATCATATGAACCTGTTGGTGTGTCAGGTAGAAGGTTTCCAGCGTCTGGCGTCTGTCGGTCTATCGAGTCTGACGAGGGATTGAATGGTGCTTCATTTTCGTTGTGATTGGGCAAGAAGCGCAAAATATCGCTGATTGTTTGAAGGACATCGTCGTGCGGCACGACGATGCTTGCGGCTCCTGTGTCGCGATAGTGGACGTTAGCGCCGCCGAGTTCTTCGACATCAACCTGCACTCCGGTCATTTGGCGGACAGGAACTGGCCCGCTAACAAAGGCGTACGCATCATCTGCCATGACAACGATGTCTGCGAGTCCTATTAGCAGAGCAGTTCCTGAGACAGCCGGACCTGTCACGCCTGCCAGTATCGGTACGACGCCCGAAGCTTTAGCGAGAACGCGTGCTGCCCGACCCCAGCCGTCGAGCGCGGCTACGCCATGGTTTGCGTCTGCGCCGGAAGATGCGAGGAGGAGCACTATCGGGAGATGTTTTTCTAAAGCTAGTTTTGCAGCTGCTGTGATTGTGTCACCGTCTTCGGGTGTGAGGGCTCCTCGGTGTTCGGGGTCTTCTGCCCGGATAAGCATGACTGAGCGACCATCTAGGTCGTGCACGCCAGCAATGGCATGGGCAGGGGTGCCTTGCCGTATTTGAAGTGTGCTTGGAGTTGTCACATGATTGAGCGTAGGCGAGTTGAGTGCGTCAGTAGTGCTGTTCGCCATAAACGCTTTTAAACGGCCGTTAAACCTTCAATGCTTGGTGCTCGATCGTGGACGGTTTGCCTAAGCACATCTCTGGTCGCTGAAGCTGGGGCTGATAACATCCCGCGGCGTCGAATTGCTAATCCGACTCGACGTCGAGGCATGTCTTGGAGGGTTAAAACGGCCCATCCGCCGCGTCCTATCCAGGACGGGATGGCTGTTATAGGCACTATTGCGGGTGCGTACCCTTGAAACGCCATCGTCGCGGCGAGGCGTATTCCGTCGAGTTCAGCAATAGTCCGTAGCTGGACGTTCTCTTGGCGGGCTTTGTCGTCAATTAATTCTCGTAGATTCGAACCTGGGGGGCTCAGCAATAAGTCATGCTCCGCCAGTTCGCCGATGTGGATTGGCCGGTCACCGTCGCTGGCAAGTAAGTGTCCGTCCGGAGCGATTACGACCAGCTGCTCTTCAAAGAGTGGGGTAGTAAAAAGTTCATCGTGTTGAAGAGGAGTGTTGATCACTGTGAGGTCGAGATCACCGTGTTCGAGCAGTGGGATTAATGCCGTGGTAGTTGAATCGATGACGGTGGCCATGACATCTGGAAAGGATCGACTAAGTGCATCTAGCAGGGGAGGTAGGAGCCATCGCCCGGTTGTGCCGATGATGCCAATCCTCACTTGGCCGCTAACTCGCGAGGTCATTGAGGTGACGTCATCGCGAAGGGCGGCTAGTTCTGTGTTGATGCGTCGAGCGCGGGTTAGGACAGCCCTTCCCTCCGGCGTTAACTCGCCGGCGCTTCTGTCGACGAGTATGGCCCCTAGGTCATCTTCTAAGCGCGCGATGTGGGTCGAGATATTTGATTGGACGGTGTCTAGAGCTCGTGCAGCGGCAGAGAACCGGCCGTGTTCTGCTACTGCTGCTAAAGCATCGAGTTGCTTCAATTCCATAGCCCCATAGTATCTTTGATCTGTTAAATAGATCAAAAGTATCTACAACTTCGGCTTGATGAATGACCCGCCGGTAACTAAGGTTAAATGTGTCGAGATTCAACGGCTTCCCCCGAGTCGCTCGACAGTGAATGACCGCCAAAAAGGTGCCCCCCACCTAGGCGGTTAGCCGAGGCGGAGCACCCCTTCCTCCTTACGGCTCTTGAAACCGGCCCGCCCCCCGGGCCGGTTTCCTAATTTTCGGGACAGACAGGTTTGACGTGATTTTGTAGCTAAATCGTTGTCTGTAATAGACGTCTATACAGATGCTCGGATGATGTTCAATGCAGACCCGGCTTTGAACCATTCAATTTGCTCGGCACTGAAGGTGTGATTGGTGAGGAATGACCACGTGGTGTTTTGTGGGGTAGTGACTTCGACTTCAAGCTGTCGTCCCGGTGAAAGTTGATTCAGGGAGCGAACTGCTATGCGGTCGTCTTCGCCGATCTTGTCGTAGTCAGCAGGATTAGCGAATGTGAGAGGCAGCATTCCTTGCTTCTTTAAGTTTGTCTCATGAATTCGCGCGAATGAACGTGCAATCGCTACCAGTCCACAACGGAACCGTGGTTCCATGGCAGCGTGTTCGCGGCTTGAACCTTCGCCCATATTTTCATCGCCGATAACCACCCATCCTTGGTTAGCTTCATGGTAACTGCGCGCTATATCTGGGAAGGTTTGAGTCTCGCCAGTGAGCTGGTTCTTGCCGTGGCCGACCTCGTAACCTTCGAAGGCATTCACCGCTCCGAGGTAAAGGTTTCCTGAAATGTTTTCAAGGTGACCACGATATTTCAGCCAAGGACCCGCCATGGAGATGTGGTCAGTTGTGAATTTCCCTTGAGCCTTAACGAGAATCGGGAGGTCTTCGTAGTCGTTACCATCCCAGGCCTCAAAGGGCTCAAGGACTTGAAGGCGATCGGATGTCGGGGAGACCTTCACCTCAATGTGGGAGCCATCTGCAGGTGGTGCGACGAAAGTGTTTTCTCCCGGATCGAAGCCTTGGGGAGGTAGTTCAATGCCGATCGGGACAGACAGAGAAACTTCTTCTCCGTTGTCGTTTTGCAAAGTATCAGTCAGAGGGTCAAAGTCGATTGTTCCAGCTAGGGCCAATGCCATTACCGTTTCCGGTGAAGTAACGAAAGCCAACGTTGCCGGGTCGCCGTCATTTCGTTTTGGGAAGTTTCGGTTGTAGGAAGTAACGATGACGTTGGCTTCGCCTGCGGTGTGATCATCTTCGGCGCTTCTGTCCCACTGTCCGATACATGGCCCGCAAGCATTTGCGAGAACTGTCGCTCCCATTGCTTCAAAGTCAGCTAATAGTCCATCGCGTTCGATGGTGGCCCTTACCTGCTCTGATCCTGGAGTTATGAGGAGCTTTGACTTAGCTGTAATTCCGTTAGCTGCAGCTTCGCGAGCGATGCTGGCTGCTCTGGTGATGTCTTCGTAGCTCGAGTTTGTGCAGGAGCCTATAAGCGCTGCACTGATGCTTGAAGGCCAGCCGTTAGCTTCTGCTTCCTGCCCTAATTCGGCTACTTCTCGCGCTAGGTCAGGTGTGTGAGGTCCGTTGATATGAGGGCTGAGCGTCGATAGGTCAATCTCAATTACCTCGTCGTAATAATTCTGAGGGTTTGCCATTACGTCGTCATCTGCCCGAAGGTGTTCTGCCACACTGTCTGCTAAATCAGCGACGTCTTCGCGTCCTGTTGATTTCAAGTAACGACTCATCGCTTCGTCGTATCCAAAGAGTGAAGTTGTGGCGCCGATTTCGGCCCCCATGTTGCAAATGGTCGCTTTACCTGTGCAACTCAATGATTCCGCCCCTTGGCCGAAGTATTCAACGATTGCGCCTGTGCCCCCTTTAACGGTGAGAATTTCAGCCACTTTCAGGATGATGTCCTTGGGGGCACTCCAACCAGATAATTCCCCTGTGAGATGTACTCCAATTGCTTTTGGCCAGCGGACGTTCCAAGCAAAGCCTGTCATCACGTCAACTGCGTCAGCGCCTCCGACTCCGACAGCGATCATTCCGAGTCCGCCGGCATTAGGGGTGTGGCTGTCGGTGCCGATCATCATTCCACCCGGGAAAGCATATTGCTCGAGCACGACCTGATGGATTATGCCGCTTCCGGGCATCCAGAATCCTGCACCGTATTTCGCGCACACGCTTTCTAAGAAATCGTAGACCTCTTCATTGTTCTCATTCGCAGCTAATAGGTCGGTCTTTCCATCTTCTCTTGCTTGTATGAGATGGTCACAATGAGTTGTGGTTGGAACTGCGACCTCAGGTAGGCCGGCTGTCATAAATTGAAGCCAAGCCATCTGTGCTGTCGCGTCTTGCATAGCCACACGGTCGGGATTTAGGTCAACGTAGCTGACACCACGTTCCAACTCTTGGTCTTCGGAAGCTAAGTGGTTGATGAGGACCTTTTCCGCCAGCGTGAGCGAACGCCCTAATTTATCGCGGCCCTTTGCAGTGCTGTCAGCGAGATTGTCGTACACCTTAGCTATCAGCTCTATGGGGGTATTCGCGGCTACTGGCATTTAAGTTCCCTCTTTTATATTCGTGCCGATGGGTGCTCTAAAGAAGATACGCCTTTTAAGGCATTTCGCCACTTGCGGCTCAAATTTAGACGTAGGGCCAACGACGTTCACCGCCGTTACTCTCTGCTTCCTTGTCGGTCAACGCCCAACGGCGGCGCCATGGAGCGCCATCCGGCCCTTCAATCCCAGGACTTTCGTCAGAGTGTGACCGTTGTCGAGCGGCGAACCAGTTGCCTGTGGCGGTTTCGTCAGCGAGAGACTCAACCGCGGACTGAAGTTTCCTTGTGAATCGTCGATTGTTGTCTTCTTCGGAAAATTCTAGGGGCCTTCCAAAGTTCACTGTCGCCTTGGATCGCTTAGGCCAGTTGCGCCCTTTTCGCAGAATGTCGAACGTTCCTCGAATATGAACGGGAACTACTGGAACCCCTGCTTGTTTTGCAAGAAAGGCAGCTCCTGGTCGAAATTCTTGACCCCAGCCATCGGGCGATCTCCCTCCTTCGGGGTAAATCACCATGCTCCACCCGGATCGAAGTAGATCTACCGCTTTTTCGATTGTGTTTCGATTGATGGAAGTGCGCTCTATGGGTATGGCTCCTATGAACAAAGCGGAGATAGCAGCGGTCGTGCGGTTCCCAAAGAAATAATCGGCTGCTGCTCCGACAAAGGCTTTGTGCTTCCAGGGTGGAGGCATGGAGGTCAACATGAGCAATGTGTCCGCGTGGCTTTGGTGATTAGCGGCAAAAATTGCTGGACCGTCGAGGTCGTGGAGGCGATCCAAGCCTCTAATCGTTGGACTCGCGTAATAGTTGATGACTCCTTTGCCGATGGTGGAAAGAGCGATTCGCCGTGTGAGTCTTGAGGCGTATCTCCTTGCCCAATCGGTCTCATAATTCCCACCGGTGTTAGAAGGAAGAGGAATTTGTCCTTCCGGAGTTTCGGCTGCCTTTAGTGGAAATTCAACCTTCCGGACGACGCGAGAAATCGAGGCCTTGGTCTTTCGATCAGTCAAATGACTGATTGGAGTTCTTCGATTCGGATCTGTCATTTCTTTTCCTCGGACTAGACGACGTCAGCCATGAGGACTGGTGGGTTGTGTATGTGGGTCAAGGTTGGATCATGACCCACGACGTCGGTTGCCATTTCGAGTGCATCACGCATAGTGCTAGCGGAGCGGAAGCCCATCCTTTTTGTTGCACGTTGGTCTCCACCCACGATTATGACCTGTCCAACGTGCTGAAGGGCGTGTGAACACCAGTACCACATGTAAAACGGATGGACCCCGTGATAGGCATAAGAGGTTCGGTATAGGTGTCGGTACCACTCATCTTCGGCATAGCGTTTTTCGTATTTATGTTCGATTTGTTTGGGGTCGGTCGTGTCGGCGAGCACTTCCTCAAAGAAATCTATATAACTCGGGTGATGTACGGGATGGAATTCCCATGGGGTGGGGTGACTCATGATCACGACACCACCCTCGCGCACTAGGGGCTTGCCTTTGTACATATTGAATAGGTAGCCCAATCCAAGGCACGCGACGAGGATCGGGTTCATTATCGAGTTCACGTTGTACGGACCTAAATACGGCAGTCCCATCGAGAGAATGTCAGTCTGTCCCTCAACTCTTACTAAGTGTTGCCTGTAGACATTGGCTGTTGTTACTTTGTGGACTTCTTCCACTTCGCCAGCTTGGATAGAAGTTAATCCGTAGGGAGCACGGATGCTTTGGAAGATGGATCGTGCCGTTTTTCTCGGCACTTTGTCTAGAAACTTTTTTGTTCCTAGTAGAAGCATGCGCTCTTTGGTGTTCATCTCCCACTCGCGTTTTTGTAGAAAATCCCAAGGCGCGGGGAATGTGTCGTTGTTCAGCGTTGTTTCAATTTGGAAAATCTTGACACCAGCGTCCCTGATCAGCCGACCTTGGCGCCAATTCTTGGTGTGGAGTTCACTGTTTTCTTGGTCCATGAACGATTTAGATCGTTGCATTGTTTCAACATTGTGGTGGTGGCGGATTGCGGTATACCCGGATAGTCCAGTGGCCACGCTCTTATGTCCGCCGTCCATTGAAACGAGATTTATGTTTACGTAGATGATGAGGTCGGACTCTGCCGCCCTTTTGGAGATAACGACCTCTTCTCCGTGATCAGTTTCACCGAGATGCGACAAGGCTTCTGGGTCCTCGGCATCGAAGTTGTATAGCTGGCCGTTGGGAGCGAAAGCATCGTAGACCCGGTCGCCCACAGCGTGACGTAACTCCGCTTCGGTCATCCTTCTGTGCAAAGCCAGGGCAGCTATCAGGTGGACATCGTCAACCCCGGCGCTAGCGGCAGTATCTAGAACCTGTTCGATAATGCGACCCCTAATGTCGGGCGCTTGCATTTGGGGCAGTGGAAGGGAGATGTCGTCAAATGCGATAGTTAGTTTCATCCCTTTAGTTAGTAAGGCCGCAAGAGGGGGAGAATCACCAAGAGGGTTATCTAGAGCGTGGCGTATGGCGCTGTCGACGTCCTCGATTGGTTCGATTGGCTCATTTGGGTAAACGACTCGACTGCCTGGCGGCAGTCTTTCGAAGCGGAATCCCTCTCCGTGATGAAAAACTATTGGGGGAGTGGTCCTGTCAACCTCGAGTACCAGGCCTTGACGAGCGGACATCAACGAACTCCTTCTCTGCTGGTTAGTGGTTTCGGACGCTGCCCCATTGGAAGTAAAGGTTTAGGGGCTCCAGCCGTCTTTGGCCAATTCTCAGTTAACCAGCCGCGTTTTTCGGCGATAGTTACTAAGCGGGTTTCTGGGTTTACTGCTACCGGATAACCGACGGCCTCCAGCATCGGGAGGTCAGAAGCCGAGTCGGCGTAAGCGACTCCTTGTGCGGGATCTAGTCCGTTGTCTTCAGCCCAATCCACCATTAGTTGTGCGCGCACTTCACCGGTTGGGGGAACGTCGAGCATTTCCCCAGTGAGCTTCCCGTCCTTGCGGTCAATTCGGGCTGAGATGATGTGGTCGAAAAGGGGGCGGAGAGGTTCGACAGCAATATCCAACGCTCCGGTGATTAAGACAGTTTGATGTCCTGCTGCCCTATGAGCCCGTACACGGCGCAGACCGGCTGGAAAGGATTTGATGAGGATTAGGTCGCTAAGCATTTCTGCTGCATCCGCCTCTAACTGTTCTAATGGGGCACCTTTGTATCGCTGGTAGAAGTACCGCAGGAAATCTGTTCGATCTCGTTTGTCGCGCCTCCAAAGTCCCGGAGTTTCGGTCAACGTTCGAAGGGTGAATTTAAGTCGTTGTTTGGGGTCCAAACGACGAGTAGCTAACCATGCGTAGCTTTCGACGACGTTACTGGCGATCAGCGTATTTTCGAGGTCGAAAGCAGCAAAATGGCGGTCAGTGTCCAAGACTGCTGAGCGGAGTCGCTCGGATCGGCTCGGTCCGCTGCGTTTTTCTGGAGTCGTTTTGACTCTTGCCTGGATCACTACGGTTGGTAGGTGTACCTCGGTGATGTAGTGGTGCCAGTCGATGACGGTTGGATCGAATCCGAACTGGGCTTGATCTCCGGGGGGCAGCGATTGCCATAGGGAAAGCGTGCGTTGTATCCCATAGAGAGCTTCACATTTCCCGTAAGCCCCATAGATGTCTATGTAACCCTTGAGTTGGTCGAGGTTCTGGCGGCGTTCCGCAAACTTGCTGGTAAAGCTGCTTTCGCCGCGAATTGGTAACCGGTTGATGACCTTGGCCGCTAAATCAAAGGCTTTCACTACTCGGTGAAGTTGTTCTTCTAGCCCACTCGATCCGGCGTATTTCCATTCTGTGCTGGCCGTCGGATGCCCGTTAGCGTCGTACACTGGATGTTCGCGAAACCACTCCATCGCAGTGTCGAGTAACTTTTTGAATTGCAACGGATTAGTCGACCCAGAAGCAATTTGGAACACTTCGGGATCGGGTTCTGGCCCTTTTGCCGCTACTGCGATGATGGCGGCGGCCACCATGTCTACCGGTATTACGTCGATGACTCCTTCTGGGTAACCAGGAAAAGTATCAAGCTCACCTTTTGCGAAAGAGACGATCAGCGGTTCAGCCATCCGAAAGCCGCGAATCCAGCCGGGTGATGGCTCTGACCATGCAGATTCAATTATCGAAGGACGGACGATGCTGATAGGTACATCTCCGTGAAGCTCGACAAGGGCTGTTTCTCCTAGTGCTTTCGAATAGGTGTAGACATCGGGCCAACCGAGTGAAGTCGCTCTGCTTCGACCCGCCTCCACCATCTGGTCATCTACCCATGCCTCTCGCAGCTGTTCGGTTTTAGCCGCAAGCATCGGAAGGCCAGCAGCTCCTAGTTCTTCGCGGGCGCCTTTCCTGAACCCCTCAAGTTGCTCGGGTATTCGACTTCGCGCGTCTAGGTCGGCTCGTGTTCGTCTAGCAGCCTCGACTTCCGCCCGCCAATCAACGTTTACCTGGAACGGTGTGCCTGCGAGAAATTCTTCATTTGCCGCTCCACGTCTGTTGCCAGCCACGTAGCAGGTCGAAACCGCGACAAGGTGAGGAGTTGCGTGTTCCTCCGAGAGGAGTTGAACTATCCGGTTGGGGCCCAGCAGGTTGATCTCGATTGAACTGTCCAGTGGGCTATCGAAACTCACTGTGGCGGCAGAGTGAATGACTACATCACATGAGATGAATAAGCCTCGGTCTTGTGCGTTGAGGCCCAGTCCTTCATTGGTAACGTCACCAGATACGACGGAAACTCTGCGTTCGCAGGTCTCATCAAAGTCGTCCCCCCATTGCGACCTGAGCTTGTCAAACGCGTCGTTGCGAAAGATTTCGCGTTCTACTCGGCGCTGCGCACTGTTGCGACGGGTTGGTCGGACAAGAAGAACAAGGTCACAGTCTGGTACGCAGCGCAAGAGCCTTTCTACCAAGGCTGTGCCCAGAAAACCGGTGCTGCCTGTTATCGCTATCCGTTTGCCCGAAAGGGACTCACTGATCACATCCATAGTTCTAGCAGAAAACTTACCAAATGGTAAGTCTATGTTGTATTTCGATCTAGAATGTTGTGGTGCCCGCTCGGACTCGTGAACGAATTCTGGATTCAGCTTTGGCTGCGTTTGGGTTGCGAGGTTATGACTCAACCTCATTGGATGACTTGGCCTCTGATCTTGGAATTACCAAACAAGCGATTTTGTACCACTTTTCTTCTAAAGAGCACTTGTTGACTTCGACGATTGAGCTTGCCGTGTATGAACTTGGTTCGGCTTTGTCCATGGCAGCGAACCCACAGGTTAGAGGTTTCCAGCGCATTGAAGATTTGGTTCGAGCAACGTTTTCGTTGGCGGCGCGCCGACCGGAGGTATTGGGTTTGATCCGTGTGGTTTCGCGCCGTGGAGGATATGCATCAGGGGAGTTGGCGTCGGCTATGAGTGTCATGCTGAGTGAGGCTGTGCGCTTTGTGGAGACTGAAATGGTTGCTGGCCGTTTTCGACGCCACGAACCTCGAATGTTGTTGCTTGCCGTTTATTCAGCTGTAGTTGGAGTGGCTACAGAGCCCGAAGTAATGAGGGCACTTGGCCTGGAACCAGATTTACGGTCGCTTGTGAGAGCGCGAAGGGAAACTATTGAGTTTCTTCGCGCAGCATTGATTGCTGATTAGGGACTCTCGGAGTTTCCGTCGGCGAATAGGCGAGCGCATGGGGCTACCGACCTTCCCCCGCAGGAAATGCCGAACTTTACGTAAATGCTGTCCGCCGGGCCATATTTGGAGAGGTCTTTGCAGGATCGGGCGTCTTGGTTACCGCATAGTTGCCATAGTTGATCAAGAAGTTCGTCCTCGCCAGGTGGGTCCATACTCGGGTTTAGATCATTAAGCGATGGCGGCTCACCGTCGTATTCGAGAATCAAAGTGCAATAGGTAGTCCCTCGGGCCCCGCAGCTCGTGCCGAATTGAGAGTAGAGGGAACCACTTGTAGCGGTGAGTCGCAGTTCACCGCAAGACAGGGTGCTGCCCTCAGAACACTTCACCCACAGTTTGTCTAATTCTTGGTCTTCGCCTGGTGGCGGGGTGAGAGGGTTTAGGTCTCCGTTGACTTGGTCGATCCCAAGAAGTAAAGAGCAGTCCATGTTGCGTCGACCTCCGCAGCTGAAAGCAAATTGTTCATACTCACTTCCACGAGGCGCTGAGTAGAAGAGGTTGTCACAGGCTTTAGCATCTCCAAGTCCGCACTCGCTCCAGTATCGATCTAAGAGCGGGTCCTTGCCAGGCGGGGGGTCTGTTGAGTTAAAAAGGGAAGGGGCCTCTAAGAGTTCGTCCGATACTTGTGGCTTGTCGTTGTGGGTTGGTGTTGGATTGAGCTGGTTGCTTGAGTCCAATTGACACAACTCGGTCGCCATATCGACTGCGATCTCCTCATCAGGGCTTAGGTCGCTCCGGAGGTTGACAAGTTTTAGGTCCCAACCGGTAAGAAGGCGGTCTTCTATGCACGTACGTTGCTGTTCCGTCAGGTTGCTAGTGAATTGTTGTCCCTGATCAGATGTGTTCGCCCCGTAAGAACAAGACGAGATGAATAGGGGAAAGACCCAAATGAATAAGCGACCTTTCATTAGGCAAGTTTGTGTGAAATGGCGCCGACGTCGCGCAACGCGGTCCCATCAGCGCCGTCAGTTTGAAATCTCGCTGCCGGACTTTCGGTTGCTTCTCGTATCAGTTCGGATAGCAACTGGCCAAAAGAAACACCTTCGTGATCCCAGAAGTACCAACTTAAAGAACCTGGGATTGTATTGATTTCGTTGACCCACAGACCATCGGCGTTCCAGAGAAAGTCGATCCGAGCCACTGAACGCACCATGGCTAAGTGAACTACTTCGTTCGCGATAGTTCTGAGTTCTCCTTCAATGTCGGAAGGTAATTCGGCAGGGAGTTCTCGTGGAGCGCTAGCCATTCCCTCGGCACCAGTTAGGTACTTGTCGGCGTAGCTATAGATGCCGCCATCCTCTGGGCGAAGTGGCCTTTCTACAGCGCTCAAAGTTGTGGTTGGGTAGGTTCGCACTGAAATGTTGAGGTCGACAGCATCGCTTAGGTATTTCTGTGCCACGGCACCTAATCGGAGAAGGGGTTGGGTTTTTGTCAACGCTTTGGCAGTCGATAGGTCATCAACTACCTCAATACCTATAGAAGATCCACCAAACCTGGGTTTGATAATGAACGGCCCAGGTTCTTCAACGGCTAGCTCGTCGGTAACAAGATGAAGCGGCAAACTTGGTATTCCTGCAGCCTCCATAGTCCCTGAAAACGCCAATTTGTCCATGCCGATAGCTGCGCCTTGTTGGCTTGGGCCGGTGTAGCTGATTCCGGCTAAATCAAACATCGCCTGAAGACTGCCGTCTTCTCCTGGTCCTCCATGGCAACAGACCACTACGGCTGAGATATTGATTTGACTTTGTTTGCCTCGTTTCCCAGCCTTATAGATGCCACCGTTCTCTCCGACCTGAATGGATACAGGCTGCGCTGATCGTGGTATACCGTCGGCGAATTCGTTGGGTTCGATATCAGCGGGGACTTGGAACCAGTTTCCGGTCTTAGACCAGTACAGGGCGACTACATCGTTACCGGCATCTGACAGGGCGCGCACGGCTTGTAACCCTGTCAGGATCGAGATGTCATGTTCGGGGGAAGGGCTGCCGAAGCAGACTGCTGGACGGTTCATTACCTCCTATGAAACCGCAGATAGTGTCCCTGCGGGTGGCACCAGCAAATTCTTGTTGAGGCTTCTGCTTACGCATAGTGATCTGGCAAATCGTTCTCGTAGAGAACTGCGTCGCCTGGGTTGAGGTTGTTGCGCACCCATTTGGTCGCTTCGTCGCGGTTCGAGAGTAGGTGAACGCGAGCGGTTCCGTCTCTTGAACCGTTTATTAGTGCGCTCTTATTTGTGCGTCCGACTATTAGGAGATCGTCGGCGATGAGGCTGGCGTCCACCCCTAGCCGCCTATTCTCGGCGTTTTGTCGATTTCCGAGTTCGACCATCCCAGGGGTCACTACAACCTTGCGGTTGGCATCAAGTCCAACGAGTGTTTCCAAAGCGGCCGCTGCACCTGCTGGATTGCTGTTGTAGGTGTCGTCTATAACGGTTACACCCGACTTACTGACGATTACCTGGCGGCGATGATCAGCGCCTGGCAAGGTGGCAAGCCGTTGAGTGATGGTTTCTTCTGGAGTGTCTAATGCAAGGGCGACAGCAACAGCGCAAGCGACGTTTGTCGGCGCAGCATCAATCATTAAGTTCGTGACTATGAGACGGCCTTCAACAGTAACTGTTAAGCCCTCTTCAGAGCGCACGAAGACGTCAGATGAGGGGTCTATCTCTGAGCACTTTAAGACGTTGATTCCGGAGGCCTGAAGGCGGTCAGCTTCGGACCGAAGCCCATGGGCGTCGATGTTTATGATTGCAGTTTTACTTGTTGCAAAGATCTCGCTTTTCGACGAAACGATCGTGTCTAGATCCCCGAAGCGTTCCAGATGTACGGGGCCGATAGCTGACAAGACTGAGATAGATGGTTTCACCCAGCTAACCAAATCAGCTATCTCGCCTGGTCCGTAGGTCCCCATCTCAGCCACAAAAATATCTGTGCCACTGTGGAGGTGTTCGTTGACGGCTCGGGAAAGCCCAGCGCTGTTGTTGAAACTTGCCGGACTGGCCACGACACTGTGACTTTCAGATAAAAGGTGACGGACGTAGCCCTTAATCGTCGTTTTCCCATAAGACCCGGTGATAGCGACTCGAACGGGGTTAATTCGTTCCAGAGTGTTCGCAGCCTGGGTGACGTAGCGTCGCGCAACTCTCTGTTCGACCGGTTTTAGAAGAGCTAAAGCCAGGTCGACAAACACGGGAACGCATATTGCGATGAAGCTGTAAGTGGCTGGACTGGCTTCTAGCTGTCGCGCTGCTAGGAATAAGGCGCAAACTAAGAGTGCGGTGACGCTTGCCACGGTACGAAGTCGACGTGTCCAAGCTAGAGCGCTTGTTCGACCTTTGAGTGTCAACCCGAATGGTCCGAACGCTAAGACTGTTGCGGTAATGGCGCAGGAAGCGGAAAACCAAATGCTGGTAAAAGCAGCAGTTACTGCTATCAACATCGACAAGGGGTTGAGGATCCCCAACCGCCACCATCGAGCAGCGAAACGTGTTGCGGACAGAGCAAGGTAATGTTCGCGTTGAGCGACGCGAAGCCACCGGATGCTGGAGAGTAGTGAGCTGACCAGACAGGCTGCCAAACAGATATCTGTAGCGCTCATGACAAAGCATCCAAACGTCGATCAATTGCTTCGCGTAACGCTGCTGGAGCAGTAGTAGGAACGAAGTGATCGATACCGCCTAAGAGTGTCAATCTTGCGTCAGTGAGTAACGCCTCAGCTCTCGCAGCGATCTCTGGGGGAGCGGCGTCATCGCCGTCGCCCCACAAAAGATCAACTGGCGCAGATATAGAACGCAACTGCTGCTCGTAAGACTCATTGACAACGGTCACCAAAATATCGCGCATAACCCCTGAGGCTGCTCGGTAGTCTGCGCTCCCATATTTATCTCGCAACCCCTCTAGAACCTGATCGTTGACGAGTCCCCATTTGTGCATCAAGCGGCCGAAGCGATAACGCAACGCTGGCCGACCGCGACGATGTGCTCGGTGGAGAAGAGGTACTCCAGTCAAGACGAGTCCTCCAACTGCCGATGGTCTTTGCTCAGCTAAATGGACGGCGACTCGTCCTCCAAAGCTGTGTCCGACCAAAACCACTGGTGTCTCACAAATGTCGAGAATTGGGTTGACAAGGTCCGCATACATCGAAGCTCCGCCTGCTTTTGGAGGTGCAGGTGATACTCCGAAGCCAGGCAAATCGATACTCACTGCGTTCAGACCTTCCAGGCTCGATGCAAAGTCTTGATGAGATCGACCCCATCCGTGTAGAGCCACTACGCGTGGTGATGCGGTCCCAAAACGGGCACCGAATAAGGATCCGTCAGCAAAACTAGAAAGCGCCACTTAATTATTCTGATCGAAGTTCAGTTGCTAGTGGGCGCGTTCAGCCATTTGCGGATCGATTAATCGCTGAAAGAAGTGCATGGAAGCTCGCTGTAACGATGTTGGGATGCAGTCCGACCCCCCAATGGACACTCCGATCGGCTGTTTCAATTTCGACGTATGCAGCCGCGGCCGCATCAGCTCCAGTCCCTACCGCATGCTCTTGATAGTCCACGAGCGTGAGGTCTAAACCGCAACCCTCGACAAGAGCACTCTTGAATGCTGAAAGAGGTCCGTTCCCTTGACCGCTAATTATCTTTTCTTCCCCTGAGACATTTAATGTTGCAGTCACCGTTGACATATCTGAAGATTCAGAGTCGAAGTTGCTTTTGTGGCCTAGGTACCCGAATGGTTGAGTCGTGTGAAGGTACGTCTCGTCGAAAGTTTTTTTGATTGTCTCGGGAACAATCTCGCCTCCTTCATCTGTGATCGACTGAATTACCTGGCTGAATTCGATCTGCAACCGGCGAGGCAAGTCCAATCCAAAGTTGTTCTTCATAACGTATGCGACCCCACCTTTGCCGGACTGGCTATTGACGCGAATGACATCTTGGTAGGTGCGCCCCACATGAGCGGGATCTATAGGCAAATAGGGAACTTCCCAGACTTCATAATTTTCTGAGAGCGCCTCAAATCCTTTTTTGATGGCGTCTTGGTGACTCCCAGAAAAAGCGGTGTATACCAAATCTCCGCCATAAGGGTGACGTGGGTGAACCGGCAACTGGTTGCAGTACTCAGTGATCCGGCGGATGTGGTCTATATGGCTGATGTCTAGTTCCGGATCTACACCTTGGCTGAACAGATTCATGGCCAAGGTAACGATGTCAACGTTGCCTGTTCTTTCGCCATTGCCAAACAAGGTTCCTTCGACGCGATCAGCTCCCGCCATCACTCCGAACTCGGCTGCTGCTACTCCGCATCCCCTGTCGTTGTGTGGGTGAAGCGATAGCACTATGGCCTCACGATTAGCGACATTGCGATGGAAGAATTCGATTAGATCTCCATAAAGATTTGGTGTCGACATTTCCACTGTTGCGGGCAAATTCAAAATAATTGGGTCTTCGGTAGTTGCACCCCATTCGGCTGATACTTGCTCGCAGATATCAATGGCGAAATCTATTTCTGTCCCTGTGAAAGATTCTGGTGAGTATTCAAAACGAATATTCGAATCACTTGCCTTTTCGCGTAGTTCTCGGCATTGGCGAGTTCCAGTAAGCGCAATGTCGATAATTCCGTCTAGGTCGAGGCCATAGACCACACGCCGCTGAAGTGTTGAAGTTGGGTTATATAGGTGAACGATCGCATTCTCGGCGCCTGCAATAGCTTCGTATGTTCGTTCAATGAGTTCTGGGCGACTTTGGGTAAGTACTTGGATCCATACGTCGTCAGGAACCAAACCGTCTTCGATCAACATCCTACAGAAATCGAAATCTGGTGCAGAAGCAGATGGAAATCCGACTTCGATTTCTTTGAAACCCATTTCCACTAAGGCTTCAAACATTTGTTTTTTGCGTGGGACGTCCATGGGGTCTATGAGTGCCTGATTGCCATCGCGCAGATCGACAGAGCACCACAAAGGAGCTTCGCTCGTTACTTTGTCAGGCCACGTGCGATCGGATAGCTCCGGCGCATACGGATAGTGGATGTACTTGCCGAAAGGCATTGAACTGGGCTGCTGCTTGCTTATGCCCTTCACGTCTGCCATGAGTTATTCCTCCCTATGTGTCTTGTCTCGTCCCGTTCTGTTCTTCTCACCACCAACTGCCCCGAAAAGCAGAAGAACCCCCCGGCCTTCCGGCACAGGAGGTTATGGCGAGGGCCTCTATGTGTAGCCCTCGCCTATGTAAGAAGGAGTAGTCCGCGTAGCGATCCGTTCACGAGCCCAACGATAGCACCGGAATTCTTTTTTGGTACACAAAGGTTCCCCGGTAGCTTGCGAAAATTATGTGCCTCTAGGCAGCTCGAGGCTCGGCCATGAGCCTTGCAAACAAAGCGTCTTTTAATCCACAAGTTGAGACAACAGCGCTGTGAACCTCTAGTGCTCTCATGGACTGCCGTAGAATCGTCGCACCCAAGGGCATTAGCTCAGACCTCTTGGGGCTTATGCCTGGTAGAGCTAATCGACCCTGAGTCGACAACTCCGAGAAGGTTTTGATGAGATGACCTAGATCGGAGCAATCAATAGACAGACCATCAAGGCTTTCTGGCACCTCTGACCTGCGAATTGTGTGTATCAGCTTGGCCAAAGCCAGAGGCATTCCGCCTGCGACCACTAGAGAGGAGTTTGCACTCTGACGTATTCTCGATGTGACAAATTTCACGCTTTCAGCAATGTGGTGTTCGAGTCGCACTCTTGTTGGAGTTTCTACAAAACCGTTAGTAGAAGCTCTTGGCGCGAGAACGCTAGTACCCAAAGGGCAACTCAAATTATGTTCAGGGCCTTCTCTTCCAAGCTTGCCGCTCGCAATACCTAAACTCCCGCCGGTGAGAGCGATGGTGGTTAACTCATCAAGGTTTGGAAAACGATCTGCTGTGGCTCGCCAGATAAGGGCATTCTCTTCCTCTGGAAGCAAGATTTTGATCTGGCATCCAGATTCTCTCGCTATGTGGGAAGCGACAGCAGCACCGTTAGCCGCCAAACGAAAAGATTCAGTAGCGATCGCAACAATTCTTTGACAGTTGTGGGCCTTGGCCGCCGTCATGAATTCTTGAGCGAGTCGCGTCGCAGCAGAAATATCGTTCTGGGTAAAAGAGCCATTCGAACTGACAGAGGCACCCAGATGAAGGTGATGGGTTCTTCGATCAACTCCATCCCCTGTGTCAATGGTGAGCCGGCAAGCGGTGTTTCCCATCTCTATCAAGGCGACTCTCACGAGTCCGAGGCTAGAAACGTTTAGAGCTCTAGTGGTGGATCCAACGCCGGATCGCTATTGAGGCAGACTTAAACGAGTTCGAAAGAGAAGTCGGGAAGCACTTCAACTGACCGCCCGACGTGTTCGTCGGTCATCATTGCCTCCATGAGTGGCAAGTCGCTGGTGCCCGCCCATTGTCTCCCGTTCGGAGTACGCACCGATGCCAAACCCCGCTCCGGACCGTCGGCTCCGTGCATCACTGTATAAGCCTCGATGGTGCCACCACCAACGTGTTCAGCGTCCAATTCGACGCTTGGGAAAGTGTCTATCTCAGTTTGGCAGTCCTGATGTTGGAAGCCATTGCTGGGAGGGTTGGTGCTGTACAAACCGAATGCGTGCTTAGTTATGTAGCCACCGTTGGCTGAACACAGACCGATAGTGCCAGCATCTTCTCTCAATACGTTGGCCATGGTCGCTATCGAATGTGTGACGTAATTGTTAAGAGGGCCGCCAGCAAACGTGAGGCCACCTGTTTGAGTGAGTTGCCGGTCAATTCCTAGTTCCATCTCTGTCGCTGCTATTTGCACGGCTGATGGAAAGCAGCTGTACAGATCGATGTGGTCGATGTCATCGGGGGTAACTCCCGCCAATGCCATTGCCTTTCTTCCTGCAACCCTGATGGCTGGGGAAGAATGCAGATCTGCTCGATTAGAAACGAAGTTTGTGTCAGCGCCATCTGTCCCTGAATGGGGGAACAGCCAACGATCGTTAGCGACACCGGCTCTTTCGGCTGCCTCAGCGGAGCACACAATAAGTGCTGCTGCTTGGTCAAGATCCCAATTGGAGTTCATCGCTTTGGTGTAAGGAAACCCGACCAGACGGTTAGAAGGCCCAGGGTTCCTGATCTCTTCAGCGGTCATGGGGTTTTGCACCCATGAATAAGGGTTGGCGCAAGCTACGCGATTAAAGGTTTCCCAAAGTTTGCTGACACGATCCCGGTGGTCATCTATCGACTCACCGCGAGACGCGCGAAAGGCGGATTCGAAGATTGGGTAAAAGTTGATAGGCATAGCGAAGCCACGTTCCAGTTCCACCGGATGGCTCATCGTCACGTCTTTACCTAAAATTTCGTCTGGTTCGACGCCAGTTTGCTCTGTGTACGGAATCCGGTCGCCAGCGCGCTTTGCTCGCCGTCGGCTCCAGATTCCTTCGGCGCCGACGATTAGAACGATGTCAGCGTCACCATTTTGAATCCTTAGCGACGCTTTATTGACGAGAGACTGAGGTGTGTTGCCACCGTCAGTGGATATGCCTGTACGACTGTTGTTGCCGAATGCCTCGCTGAGGAGGGCCGCTGGGTCAGGGTACGGCCAAGCCCCCTTCACAACCCAAGTGTCAGTGGCGTCGTCCAATAGTGTTCGAGCGCCAGCATCATCTGCAGCAGCTTGGAGGGCTGCTTGCATCATTGCGAGTGGCTCCAATGCATCTAGTGGGTTGTCTGGTCGTTGCTTCAGCTGGCCAGTGCCAACTAGCACCGGGGTGCGAGGGTCGACTGCATTCATTGGTTTACCACCTCAGCGATAGTTCGGAGCAGCGTTATAGGGCCGCTAACTTGAAGAGTGGTCACTACCGTATCCTTCCAACGCTGTAGGTCGTCTGCGATCTTGTCAATCGGTCCAACTAAAGCGACCTCTTCTACTAGCGCCAACGGTATAGAAGCTGCCGCTTCATCTTTGCGGCCATTCAAATAACAGTCTTGGACTTGATCCGCTACGTCTTGGTAGCCCATCCGACAAAAGACGTCGTAATGGAAGTTGGCTCCTTTAGCGCCCATGCCACCCATGTAGAGCGCCAACATTGGTCGCACCTTGTCAGCTGCTCGTTCTACATCGGCATCTGGAACAATAGAAACGGGGCACACAACCTCAAAGTCGTTCTCTTCAGGGATTCTTCCATCAGAACCGATTCTTGTTTTGCCAGCTTTACTGAAGCCGTCATTCAACGCATCGGCATAGAACTGATTGTCTTTTGGTGCAAAGAACAGGGGCAGCCAACCGTCACAAAGTTCTGCTGAAAGAGCAACATTTTTGGGTCCCTCGGCACCTAAGTAAATTGGAATGTGTTGTCGCAGTGGATGCACCGTCGACTTCAGCGGTTTTCCTAACTCCAAGCCACCCGGGAAAGGCATTTGATAGTGGTCACCTACATAGGAAACCGGTTTTTCTCGCTCGCAGATTTCTCGAATGATGTGCACGTATTCGCGAGTTCGAGCTAATGGTTTTGGATAGGGCTGGCCGTACCAGCCTTCAACCACTTGTGGGCCGCTCACGCCAAGGCCGAGGATGAAGCGGCCATTTGTAAGGTGATCCATGGTGATTGCTGCCATTGCAGTAGCAGCCGGTGTACGCGCTGACATTTGGACGATGCCGGTTCCGAGTTGAATATTTTCGGTTCGGCTTCCCCACCACGCCAAAGGAGTGAGGGCATCGCTACCGTAGGCCTCAGCGGTCCAGAAGCTGTGAAAGCCAAGAGCCTCTGCTTCTAGGATTGTTTCTTGAGCCCCCGACGGTGGTCCTGCGGCCCAATAGCCGGCTCCCGTTGCCAGTTTCATCTGTGACTCCTGATCTCGAAAGTACATTTTCTCAACTGCTTCTAGCACATATCGCATTCAATGATGGTGGTAGCGGCCCGAGGTGCTTCTACCCTCAAGCGTGTGTCGTCAAAGGAACAGATAGCTGCAGAGGCCGATAGGCGGAGAACATTCGCCATCATCAGTCACCCGGACGCAGGGAAAACCACCCTCACAGAAAAATTCTTGTTGTACTCAGGTCAAATCGCGGAGGCAGGGTCTGTGAAGGCCCGATCAGGGCGAAAGTCGGCAACGTCTGACTGGATGGAATTGGAACAACAAAGAGGGATATCGATTACCTCCACAGCCTTGCAATTCGATTATCGAGATCGAGTCCTCAACCTTTTAGACACACCAGGACATCGCGACTTCAGCGAAGACACGTATAGGGTCCTTGCAGCTACTGACGCCGCGGTGATGGTTCTTGACGGGTCGAAAGGCATTGAGTCTCAGACCCTCAAATTGTTCGAAGTTTGTCGGCAACGTGAAGTTCCAATCCTGACTTTTGTCAACAAATGTGACCGGCCTGGCCGGCCTCCTCTCGAACTCGTCGACGAAATTGAAAATATGTTGCAATTGTTGCCAACTCCTATGTCGTGGCCCGTCGGTGTGCCCGGCGACCTAAAGGGGATCGTTGACCGCACTTCAAGCACGTTCGTGAAATATGACCGCACCGCGCATGGAGCAACTGAATCTCAAGAACAGGTGTCACCCATCGATGAAGTCGACCCTTCCATTAACGGGTGGGAAGAGGCCAGCGAGGAATTGGAGCTCTTAGAGGCACTTGGAACTGAAATAGACCTGAAAGGATTTCTTGCTGGTGAAGTAACTCCTGTGTTTTTCGGGTCAGCGCTCACTAATTTCGGGGTGCGACTGTTACTTGACGCAGTAGTCGACCTAGCGCCTTCACCTGCCCCTAGGTACGACAAAAATAATGCCCCTAGACAAATCGAAGCACCGTTTTCAGCTTTTGCGTTCAAGGTACAGGCGAATACAGATAGAGCTCACCGTGATCGAATCGCTTATGTTCGGGTGTGTTCAGGGCACTTTGAGCGGGGAATGAACGTCACGCAAAGCAGAACAGATCGTCCCTTTGCCACCAAATATGCCCACACCATGTTTGGCTCTGACCGTTCGACGGTGGAAGAAGCATGGCCCGGAGATGTTGTCGCGCTTGTCAATGCAAGCGACGTCCGTGTAGGTGACACTCTTTACGCCGGAACCGAGGTTGAGTTTCCTCAGATTCCATCTTTTGCTCCCGAAATTTTTCGACGTATTCGCGTGACTGACACAAATCGCTTCAAACAGTTTCGTCGAGGTCTAGTTCAGCTAGACGAAGAAGGTGTTATCCAAGTTCTACGAGATGAAGAAATGGGTGATGTCGAGCCGATATTAGCTGCAGTGGGTCAGATGCAATTTGAGGTAGCGACACATAGGTTGGAAAATGAATTCGGTGCTCCGGTCGAACTCACGAATGCACCGTTTTCCGTAGCGCGTCGCACAGATGCAGAATCAGCTGCAGAATTGCGAAGACTTCCTGGAGCGACAGTTCTCTCTCGAAGCGACGGAGCGTTACTTGCGTTATTCGAAAATGAGTTTTATCTCCAAAGAATCCAGAACGAGAAAGATCACCTCACCTTGGAACGGGTGTTGGCTGAACAAGAGTGGCTGAGCGACGGAACTAGTTGAAGAGTTGTTTCGCTAGCTAGTCAGTGGGTAGCTGGTCGGGCATCAACGGGCTTCTACCGATTCGATAAGACGACAGAACAGTTTCGTCGCACACCTTGCACAGATACACGACCTGAGTGGCGACGATAGACAACTGGCTCCCGCGTGATTTTTCGATAATAGCTTTGACCGCTCCCTCCATGTCATCGCCGTTGCACCGGTCGCACGTTGGGATCGCGTGTGGGTCGCGTTCCCATCGCTGGTCGCAACTTTGGCAAGTGACTTCGATCATGTCGCCTTTTCGTTGGCCGAGTAGGTTCTCAGTTTCACCGCAGGCCGGACATTGCAAGTCTTCCACGGCATTACGGTAGTCCTACAGCGGTAGGTTCCCTTGTGGAGAGTCTCTGATCGTGCTGAATGACCATTACGAAACGCTTGGGGTGAACCCACGTTCTGAATCTGAAACTATTAGGCAAGCCTGGATTGCTGCTGTCCGAACAAACCATCCAGATGTCATGGTTGACGCGTCAGAGGAAGAAGTCCGACGGGCAGAGAATCGGATGCACCAGATCAATGAAGCTTGGCGAGTTCTCGGTTCGGAAGAACTGAGAAAGGCATATGACAAGGAACGCAACCAGAAAAATAAAATTGCGAGCGCTGAGCAGGAAAGATGGGCAGAAGAGTGGGCGGAGGACGAGTTCGATCTCCGCGACCCCGAATATCAGGGGTTTGAAGTACGGAGTCCAATAGTCGCTTTGATTTTGCGGTCAATTCCCTGGCTGTTGATCGCGGCGACCGGAGTGACAATTTTTGTGGTTTCAGCTTTGGCGACCGGAAGTACTCCTAGGCAGATGCCAACGCATGGATGTCTCGCTCAGTCGGAAAATGGAGAGATAACGAGACCATTTGACTGCGACCAAGCTGGCGCGTTGCGTATCGTGACCGAACCGCCAGGCCCTATAGAGAGCTCTTACTGTCGGCAGTATGCCCTGCATCCGAATTCCTACCGAATCCAAGACCCTCAAGAAGCGAATAAATATTATTGCGTGGAGTCGATTGGTGACTAGCTGCGCTTAGAAAACAATGCTTTCTGCGAACAGCTTTTGAATTTCATGCTTCGCAAGGCCGGCTTCGGAAAGAATTTCGTTGGTATGTTGACCTTTCGCTGGGGCAGGCCCTTTCACAGACATTTCAGAGCCAGCGAGAGAAAAAGGTGGCGAAACAGTTTGAAAAGGAATGGTCGCGTCGGGAACTTGCTGGAATGCTTGCATTGCTTTTGTCTGGGGATCATCGATGACTTCTTCAAGGTTTTGTATAAGACCCCACACCATTCCGGCGGCGTCCAGCCGTTCGGCCCAAATTTCAGACCTTTCGCGAGCGAAGATTTCGTCACACAGAATCATCAACTCTGGACCATGGTTCGCGCGCATGTCAGGGTCACTAAATCTTGGGTCTTCTAACCAATCGAGTTGCTTCACAGCTGCGCAAAATGATTCCCAATAGCGGTCCGCTGGCATCGTCAACATTATCCACCGATCATCCGCGCAGCGGAACCTTCCAACTAACGGCGATGGTGTTTCAATCCTCATGATGGGGCTAGGGACTTCTCCGCCGGCAAGTCCTACCGATAGGTCTGAGCTCATGGTCCATATAGCGGTATGCATGAGTGCTACCGATATGTCTTGCCCTTCACCGGTGAGGTCACGTTCTCGAAGGGCTAGCAATATTGATGAAAGGATTGCCAGAGAAGTTGTGTGATCTCCTTGGCCGGGACGACCCGCTGGTGGTGTTTGGCCTGGCTCGCCCATTGTGTCGATCACGCCGCCGCGACTAAAGAAGGCGGTGTAGTCGAAGCCGAGACGGTCTTTCTCTGGGCCGCTATTTCCATAACCCGTGAGGGTTACGTGGATTAGTTCTGGGTGCTTATTTCTTAAATCTGATGAGCGTACCTTGAACTTGGATTGGCGCTCGGTTGTCAGATTGGTGACGAACACATCGCATGATGCAGCAATTTTGTGCGCTACCTGAATTCCTTTTTCTGTTGTCAGGTCAACGGCGATCCCTCGTTTCCCTCGATTGTCTAACTCCCACCAGGGGTCGGGGCCGTCTTCGACCGCCACTAAACCCCTCAACAGGTCACCTTGTGGGGGTTCAAGTTTTATGACATCAGCCCCAAGGTCAGCCATCATTGCGCACGCGCTTGGGGCAGCGATCATCCCTGCAGCATCGAGTACCCGTATCCCTGCTAGTGGTCCCCCCGGATTAGGCATAAATGGTTCTATGGCTGTCCGTGAAGGTCACGTAACTCTCGTTTGAGGACCTTGCCTGTTGCGTTATGGGGGATTTCGTCGATGAAGATAACTGACTGTGGGACCTTGTAACGAGCCAAGTTTTGTCGGCAATGATTGATGATGTCTTTCTCCGATGCATCTTCGCCGTCTTTGAGAACCACTATTGCGCGACCAACTTCAACCCATTTCTCGTCGGGAATGCCTATGACAGAGACTTCGCCTATCTGGGGGAGTTGGTAGATGACGCTTTCAACCTCGGCGGGATATACGTTCTCTCCGCCTGAGATGTACATGTCTTTCCAGCGATCGACGATGTAGTAGAAACCGTCCTCGTCTTGGCGTGCGGCATCGCCGGTCTTGAGCCACCCATCTTCAAAAGATTCTTCGGTGGCTTCTGGCCAATTCCAATAGCCCGGGGTGATGTTTGGTCCTTTGCACCAAAGTTCACCGGTTTCGCCTACCTCGGCTTCGCGTCCATCTTCGGTCACGATGCGAACGGCCGTATGCATTCCTGGGACTCCTGCAGACCCGATCTTTGAGGTGCATTTGTCAGCGGGTAGAGCCAGAACGAGAGGGCTTGTTTCGGTCATCCCGTATGCCTGCTGCAGAGGCATTCCCTTCTCGGCCCATGCCTCTATCAATGGGACTGGAGTAGGGGAGCCGCCGACAGCGGGAGCGATCATTGTCGGGAATGACGAGTTTTCGAATTCAGGTAGTTGACTCATAAACAACCAGTTAGCGGGTACTCCGATGGTGTGTGATACAGCCACTTCGGGGTCGCTGAGTAGTCGCAAAGCTTCTGCTGGCTCAAAGGTTTTCATCACCAGGTTCGTTCCACCGAAATGAAATGTGGGGTTTGCGAAAACGTTTAAGCCGCCGGTATGGAATAGAGGCAGGAACGCCAAATTGATCATTGACTCTGCGCAGCCGTAATACTCGACACAGTTGACAGCATTCCAGAAGGTCATACCTTGAGTGATGATCGCCCCTTTGGGGCGACCAGTTGTGCCGGAGGTGTACATGATCGTCAATATGTCGTCGTGGGTGCAGCTTTCACTCCCAACGAGCGGTTCGTGGCTGGTCAATACTTCTTCGTAAGTAGCTGCTTCTTGAATGTCTGAACCCCAGCTAATGCGGTGTCCGATTTCGCAAAGTTCGGCCAGTTTCGTGGCGTTGTCGGCGAACGCGTCGTCGTGGATGATGACATCAGGGTCAGCGTCGCCAACGATGTATTCGAGTTCGGGGATTGATAGGCGCCAATTCAATGGAACGAAAACAGCTCCGAGTTTCCAGCAGGCGAATTGGACTTCGAAAAAGTTGCTGTCATTTTCAGCTAAGACTGCAACACGGTCACCGCGGTTTATGGAGAAGGCTTCACGTAGAGCAGATGCTAGGCGGCTGGTCCGTTCATTCATCTCGCCGTAAGTGAACGTTCTTCCACTGGCGAGGTCGTGAACTGCGAGTTTGTCGCCACGTACTGCTGCGTGATGGGCGATCCAATCATAAGAGGGGCTAGTCATGGGGCAAGAATCTAGCGTTTTTTGAGCGAATGTCTCTTATCCACAGGCAAAAAACTGTGATTGAAATTTATTGAAATTTATTAACAAACATATCTAAATGACTTGAAATGAAAATTTAGGTGTGCTAACTTTGTTTTCCACGTCGCCCCAGCGGGCGGCTTTCGTTGTTTTCGGGCGTGTTTCTAGCGAATTACTTAGTGACGGCCCACCTTTTCTTCTCTCAGCAATGCTGGTGTTGTGAACGAGCAGCTATCGTGACCGCTTCCGGGCGATTGGCTCAGTTGGTTAGAGCGCTGCCTTCACACGGCAGAGGTCACTGGTTCGAATCCAGTATCGCCCACACCGAAATCCACACAAGCTCGAATCGGAGGCCCTGGTTCGGCTTCCAACTGAGATGTGTGGATATCGGGGCGGATCATGTAGCGCTCACCCCGAGATATTCGAGTTGATGACGGAAGGCTCGTGGTTCGTTGAAAACCAGAGGCCTCGCATAGGTCATCATTGGCTAACTAGCTAGTGCTTA
>Ga0066825_10000013_pt1 | contig 83102 bp, 77 predicted proteins | sample ETNtaG_6_FD_65608 | JGI IMG/M metagenome (GOLD analysis project Ga0066825, IMG submission 65608) | Marine microbial and viral communities from oxygen minimum zone, Eastern Pacific Ocean - ETNP201306SV45 | ecosystem: Environmental > Aquatic > Marine > Oceanic | place: Pacific Ocean: Eastern...
GAGCCGCGGTGATTGACACGGCTAAACCATTCCGATAACTCGCTCGCTTCTTTCAAGCATAGCTATGAAACCGACAATCAAGCCGAATCGCCCATACTTTTCATCCGGGCCTTGTTCGAAACGACCAGGCTGGTCTCTAGATAGCCTGGAAAACGCTTTGGTAGGCCGATCCCACCGAGCCAAAGAGGCAAAAGCGCGTATCCAAGAAGTTATCGAACGATCGAAAGCGATCCTCGGCATTCCCGAAGACTATGTCTGCGGCATCGTACCCGCTTCCGACACGGGAGCCGTTGAGATGGCCCTCTGGTCTCTCCTCGGACAAAGAGGCGTTGAGATGCTCGCTTGGGAGTCCTTTGGCTCAGGTTGGATCGCGGATGTTCAGAAGCATCTCAAACTCGACAACGCGATTGCCCGCGTCGCCGACTACGGCGTTCTGCCGGATCTTCAATCGGTCGATTTCGACAACGATGTCGTATTCACCTGGAACGGCACTACCTCGGGAGTGAAGGTACCCGATGGCGACTGGATTCCCGAAAATCGCAGCGGCCTGACTATTTGCGATGCTACTTCGGCGGCATTCGCCATGGACCTTCCTTGGGACAAGCTCGATGTCGTCACTTGGTCCTGGCAAAAAGTCATGGGAGGCGAAGCCGCGCATGGCATGATCGTACTCAGCCCTCGAGCAGTAGAACGATTGGAAAGCTACACCCCCGCATGGCCTCTGCCCAAGATCTTCAGGCTGACCAAAGGGGGTAAGCTAATCAAAGGCATCTTCGAAGGCGCCACGATCAATACAGTCTCCATGCTGAGCATCGAAGACGCTTTGGACGGACTCCGTTGGGCCGAAGAGATAGGTGGGCTCAGCGCTTTGATCGAACGTTCCCAGGCGAATCTTAAGGCCGTTGAATCATGGGTCCAAGCAAGCGACTGGATCGACTTTCTCGCCGAAAACGAATCCGAACGATCCAACACTTCGATCTGCCTGAAGATCGTCGATCCTTGGTATCAGGGCTTATCATCCGATCAACAAACGGCGAAAGCCAAGGAACTGGTGACTCTCGTTCAGTCGGAAGGGATCGCATTCGATTTCGGTTCCTATCGCGACGCGCCAGCTGGAATTCGTCTTTGGGGCGGAGCTACCGTCGATGCCGAGGACACGGAAGCGCTGCTTCCCTGGCTTGATTGGGCCTTTCAGGAAATAAAGGGAGCTTAACGCTCTCGCTTTCAGAACCCAAGCCCATCAGGCGAGACGTCGCTGAGAATGGAAACTTGAAGAGGACGCTTCCGCTAAGAAGCCCCCCTACACTCTTCTATTTTCGAAGAATAGGTTTCTTGTCCCAGGGCAAGTCGACCTTTATGGGACGCTTGCTCCAAACTTGATAGGGTTCGAATAACTTCCCCGGATTAAGAATATTCTTGGGATCCAAGGCCTTCTTGATCGCAAGCATAGCGCTCACTTCGGCTTCGTTGCGGGCCACTCTCAAAAATGGCGACTTGGCTAAGCCGATCCCGTGTTCGCCTGAAATCGTTCCCTTCAAATCGACCACCATTCGCATCAAGTCGCTCACCGCGCCTTCCGCTCGCTCCAATTCTTCGGGATCGTCGCGATGGAACATGATATTCACATGAAAATTGCCATCGGCTGCGTGACCGAAGGTGGGCATCGGCAACTTCCACCTCGCTTGCAGCTTCTTCAGTCGATCCGCGAAGCGTTGCTGGTTCTCCAAGGGAACGACGATGTCTTCGTTTATCTTCGCATCGCCTAACGCGAACATCGCGCCGCTGCACTTGCGCCTGACTTCCCACAGGTTGTCCGCAGTTTTCTCCGAACGAGCTTCCTTGAACGCTAAAGCGAATCGCTTCGCCCAATCGCGCGTTTTCCGTTTGGCCGCTCGCAACTCGCCAGAACCGCCATCGAATTCGATCAACAAAAGCGGCTTGCCGCCTACTTCCTTGAAAAGCCTGACGCCTGCGATCTCCTCCGCGCAGTATACTGAGTTAACATCCAAGTATTCGAGTATCGAAGGAACCAGTCCTTCTCCGAGCAGCGACTTTACAGCCGACAGCGCCTTTTTCTCGGATGCGAACGCCGCGACGCACGTCCAGCGCCCCTCGGGCTTGGGCAGCAGCCGAAGCACCGCTTTCGTTACCACGCCCAACGTGCCCTCGCTGCCGATCCAAAGATCCCTAATATTGTAGCCTGTAGCGAACTTTTTGTATTCGCCTCCCCAAGACACTTTTTCGCCATTGGGCATGTACCCCTCCAAAGCCAACACGAAATCGCGCGTAACGCCGTATTTCGCGCAACGCATGCCGCCTGCATTGCAGGCCACATTTCCCCCAATCGTGCAGTATTTCAGAGAAGAGGGATCCGGCGGATAAAAAAGCCCTTGAGCTTCCGCCGCCGCTTGAATATCCGCCACTACGGCGCCCGGCTGAACCACCGCCATCGCCTTCTCCTTGCGGATTGCGATACGCTTCATGAGCGACATATCCAAAACCCAACCGCCCCTCGAAGGGCTAGCCGACCCTGTCAACGACGTACCCGTACCCCGAGTTGTGACCGGCACTTCGTATCGATTCGCAAGCTTCAAAACGCTTTCCACATCCTTGTCCGAACGGGCTCTAATCAAAGCATCGTATTCGAACGACAATTTACTGCTGTCGAAAGAAGCCATGAACTTGCGATCCCCTTCCAGAATCGCTTTCCTAGGCCCCAGGCTAGAAAGCAGTTGTCTAGTCGCGCGAGCGTATTTCTTCTTCGTTTTCATCGGTTGAAAGGAATAGCTATTAGCCCTCCAACTACGGGGCGACAAGCAAATGTCTCGATCCGCGCGACGAACAAGATCGTCCCCTAGCCTTCCGAACGCTTTCGCCCGATCGACTCTAGAACCTGTTCCAGTTCCCCAACGCGCCTCGCCTTGAGGGTGGCGAAATAAACGAAACTCCCCATAGGGATCAACAGGACCAGAACAGCCGCCGAACGCCACTGCCCCAAGTCGAAACGATTCAAAGTCCACTCTCCCAACCACAAAGTTCCACCCATCAAAACGCTCGCGAACAAGTAAATTGCGAGCTTGGGGACCACTGGACCTAATCGAGCCTCATCGCCTTGGAACCTTAGCTTGAGATGCAGATAGATCGATTGAACGGCAATCGCAACGTTGCTCGCTATGACCAGCGCTTCGATTCGACCCATCGTCCGCAATAGGACTAAGCTCAGAACTATATTCACGACGAGGCCTATGGAGCTGCCCTTTACGGGCGTTTTCGTATCCTTTCGCGAATAGAACGCTCGGGTCGCAATTGAAACGAACGAAAGAAAGGGAACGCCACAGGCGCAAATCACAAGTATTGGCGTAAGCGCTACAGTGTCAGCTGCGCTGAATTGCCCGCGCTGGAACAACGCCCCTATAATCTCCGGAGCCAGCATCGACAAGCCCACTGCGGCGGGTATGGCCATCATCAGCGAGAGCGATATCCCATTGCGATAAATCTCTCCAAATTCGTTTCGATCCCCCGATGCTCTCGCTTGGGAAAGAGCGGGAAAGGCAACCGTCGAAATCGCAATCACGAAGACTCCCATGGGCAATTCGACCAATCGATTCGCCAAATTAATCAATGCGGCCCCAGACTCATTGAAATTCAGGGCGAGACCTCTCGACACCATTACGTTTATTTGGTGAGCAGCAGCTCCGTAGACTCCTGGCAACGTCAAGAGCAATACAGCCTTGAGTCGCGAGGAAACTCCGAAATCGAATCGAGGAACCCAACCCTCGCGTTTCAATGCGAACGCCGGGGCTAAAAGCTGCAAAGTCCCGCCTATCAAAACGCCGACGCAAAGGAAATTCATGCGATCCCTTGGTTCGTCACTCCACAGCCATGCCCCCAGGCCTAGCAGCAAGAGGATGCTTACATTTAACCAAACGGCCGTCATAGCCGGAATTGCGAATCGCCCGAGCAAGTTCAAACCGGCCGACACAATCGCCGCCATGCAAATCAAGAGAATATACGGGAATAGAATCTTCGCAAGTTCGGCGGCTAATATCCAATTTTCAGATACAGCGTTCTTCTCAATATATTCGAATACCAAATAAGCGATGCCGATTAAAATCGAACAAACGACGAACAACCACGAAAGCGTCTTATTGAGCAACTTGAATACGGCAGGTTTCCCCGAAGCCTCCATCTCCTCGGACAAGTGAGGCATCAGCGCCGCCGATAACGCGCCTTCCCCCAGCAAGCGCCGAAAAAGGCTGGGAAGCGTAAACGCCGTGGTAAACGCGGAATTCCATAAACTCGCGCCGAATACCGCAGTAATTAGGATATCGCGAAAGAGCCCGAATACGCGCGACAGCATCGTCATCGCGGAAACCAGACCGATTCGGGAAATCATCTTCGACATTGGCTACGATCACAGTCAATGCGCTCATTCAATCAAGACATTTGACCCCTAACTACTCGTATGAAAGCGCCAACGAGGATCGATCGGGAGCGACCCTACCCTTATCAGAGTCTATACGAAAATAGCCGAGAACGCTCCCCTGCGATTGACAGGTCCCTGTAGCCACCTAGTTAACTAGACCCTTAAACCCTATCTGACATGAACTCGTTTTCTGCCCCTGCTCAAGAACAAGCGCTCGCAATAGCTGACTAAGCGAAAAGCTAATACCCAACGCCATGAACTTGATCGAAACATTGATAGGTAAACTGCAAAACCATCCCAAGCGGTTCGTATTCACGGATGGCGACGATGCGCGCGTGCTGCAAGCCGCCAGGCAGATCGTGACTCGCCAAATGGGCGTACCGATGCTCATCGGAGATAGGTCGTCAATTAAGGACAAAGCCGCGAAACTCGACATCGTAACCAAAGGCATTCGCATCATCGAACCGGAAAGGAGCAGCGAACTGGATCAATTCGTCGAAGACTTGAAGTCATTGCCCAAGTTCGCCGACCTGTCCGATGACGAAGCTCGGGCGAAGGCCATCGATCCAAACGTATTCGCCACCCTTATGCTGCGGCGGAACCAGGCCAATGCGCTCATCGCTGGCGCCACTGACAAGGCTTCCAGCGCCCTGCGACCGCTTTTCCAGATTATCGGTACCCAGGAAGGCGTTAAGACAGCCTCTTCGCTGCTGGTAATCGATATGGAGGCAAAGAACGTCGGCATAGATGGGGCATTGTTCATGGGAGATTGCGGCGTTATTCCCGAACCGGACGAAGCGCAATTATCCGACATTGCAGTCACCACGGCCTCTCTCGCTTACCATATAACGAATTCTCGTCCCAAAGTAGCCCTGTTGAGCTATTCGACTCATGGGAATCCCCGCCACAGTCCCATAGCGAAGATTCAAGAGGCTACGCGATTGGCGCGCGAAAAGGCGAAGCGCTTCGATCTCGACGCCGATATCGAAGGCGATATTCAAATCGACGCCGCGCTCGATCAGGCGACCGCGCTGGTCAAAGGCATAGGCGACAGTCCGGTTGCGGGAAACGCCAACGTATTGGTCTTCCCCGACCTGAACAGCGGGAATATCGCCTCCAAGCTCATCCACATCCTTTCGGGAGCGAACAAATACGGTCAAATCATAATGGGACTGAAACAACCTGCTGCGGAAATCAGTCGCGGAGCCACCGCTCACGACATATTGGGAGCTGCCGCAATCGTTGGTTGTCAAGCGATTGACCATCGTTTGCTTTTCGGTTCCTACGACGAATCCTAATCTCCTATTCGAGCAGCATCCCGCGACGAATTCCAGCCGCGATCCATGAGTAAATCCGATCTGAAGACCTGTCCGACAAACACTGAAACGCAACGTATCTTCGTAGCCGGCACGCGTATGAACGACGGCAAAACGACGACTTGTCTCGGTTTGTTCGCTGCATTGCAGCAACGATACGGCCAAGTGGGCTTCATCAAGCCCGTGGGGCAACGGTTTGTCGAAATCGATGGGCAGCTCATCGACGAGGACTCCGTGCTGGTAGAGAAAACCTACAAAGTCGAAACTCCGATCGAAAGCATGAGCCCAATTGCGATCGATGGTTCGTTCACGAAACGTTATTTGGATGACCCCAAACGCATTGGAGCGGAACTGACGCATCGAGTTTGCGCGGCATTCGATCGCGCATCTTGGGAAAAGAACTTCACCCTCATCGAAGGAAGCGGTCACGCTGGAGTCGGGTCCGTATTCAACATGTCAAACGCTCGGGTCGCTAAGATTCTAGGAGCGAAGGCAATCATAGTGAGCCGTGGTGGAATCGGCCAACCGATCGACGAGATAGCGATGAACAAAGCTTTGTTCGATAAGGAAGGCGTTGAAGTGATCGGAGCGATCGTAAACAAAGTCCAAGCCAAGAAGATGGATTATATCCGAAAGTACACGGGACTCGCCTTGAAGAATCTCGGCATTCCGCTTCTGGGACTCCTGCCAGAGGAGAAGGTACTGACCTCCCCAAACCTGGGTCAAATATTCAGAAGGACCAAAGGCAAATGGTTGCATGAGGTGCCGCATACGCAATCGCGTCGCATCAGCGCTATCATCATAGGCGCCATGACCGCGACGGGATTTCTAGACGCCATCAAGCCAGGAACGCTTCTCATTACTCCCGGAGATCGAGAAGACATTATTATGGCCGCCTTGTCCTACGAGGCCACCTCGCCCAAAGACTCGATATCCGGCATCATTCTCACGAGAGGCATCGCGCCTCACCCTCGCCTCCAGGAATTGATACGCCAAAGCTCAATCCCAGTCATCATGGCCGATTCGGATAGCTACGCAGTTGCTTCTCGGATACATGGTATGACCGTAAAAACGCAACCTGAAGACAGCGACAAAATCCCTCTCATCAAGGATATGATCCAAACCAATATCGATCTGGATAAACTGGTTGGAGCTTTCTAGAGAGCAACCCGGTCTGCTTCTCTAGCGAAACAGAAGGCACGGGAGCTGGCAACCAGCCAACATCTCCGTGGTAAAACTGCCGATAATCAGTCGACGGATTCGAGTGTGTCCGTAGGCGCCCATAACGATGAAATCGATGGAGTTCGATTTCGCGTAATCGATGACAGCAGGCGCCGTATCTCCATGCAGCATTTGACAGGTCAATGCGTAGTCGGCGCTTCTGAGCTCAGACTCCGCTTCCTTTAATGACCTCAACCGTTCTTCTTCCTTCTCGTTGGGACTGACGGTTACCAAGTGAATATTCGCGCGCTTGAATACGGGTGTCCGCTTGATAAACTCGAACGCCTTCCGACTGCTTTCCGCATCGTCGAATGCAATCAATATTCGTTCGATTTCCTTGAAATCGCGCGACGCCACGAAACAAGGCTTCGTTGCCGCTCGAGCAACGCGCTCCATGGTCGATCCCAAGTGTTCCGTAGCGAAATTGGCATTCTCTCCTCGCTTGCCGAGAAGGATCATGTCTGCCGATTCTTCCAGTTCCCGCAGCGAATCCACCAGGAACCCCGTTTTGTGGGTTTTGACGATGCTGCGAGGAGACCCTTCCTCCTCGATGCGTTTCGCAGCTTCGTCCAAAGTCACCTGAGCCTTCTTGTCTTCAAGCTCCTGCAGCTGCCCCATCACCGCCTGAAAGGGCTGAATGCCCAAGCTACCGCTTAAGTCGGCGACGAAAGGAACTTCGAATTGACGGAGATCGGTAACATAAACGACTTCGACATCGATCTCCACTCGACGCGAAATCCACGCCGCGTAACGACAGCACGAAACGCCGTATTGCGATCCGTCAATACAAACTAAGAGGCGATCCATGCCTCATAAGCTATATCACCGTATTGTCAGGCACAACTGTATTCTTGCCGACGAGCAATATGCCATCGCGCACGAAGATGCCGTCCTTCGAGTAGCCATCCAACTTGCCGTCTGGGCTCAATTTCACGTTATGCCCAATTCTCGCGCCCTTATCGATGATAGCGTTCTTGATCTCGCAATTCATGCCCACCCCAATATCGGGAATGCCGCGTTCTTCGTTTCGCTTGCGATCGGCAGCGCTTTCGAAGACGTCCGAACCCATCATGACTACATTTTCCAAGCGAGCGCCTTCTCTTAAGGTCGATCGAATCCCAATTACACAGCGCTTCAGATAGGAATCGGTAATAATACATCCATCGCCAACAATGACATGGTTGATCGAACAGCGATTGATCTTGCTGGCAGGAAGGTAACGCGCCCGCGAATAGACAGGATTGCCTTCCGAGAAGAAATTGAACTGCGGCACGGGATCCGCCAATTGGAGATTGGCTTCGAAAAAGGCCTTCACTGTTCCAATATCCTCCCAGTAGCCTTCGAAAATATAGCTGCACAATTTGCGACTGTTCAACAGCCCTGGAATCACTTCCTTACCAAAGTCAGTAGCGTCGCTGTTCAATGCGTCTTCCATCGTTTCGCGATTGAAGACGTAGATTCCCATGGAGGCCAAGCACCGCTTCTCTCCCTCGGTCGAATGCTCCAATTGCTTCTCGATCGTTTCGGAAATAGCCAAGCCATCGATAACGTCAGGATCTGTGGGCTTTTCCACGAATTCGGAGATTTCGAGGCTGTCCTTGACGCGCATGAGCCCTAATCCCTCTACCTGTGAAACCGGGAAAGGAATCGCCGATACGGTCACATCCGCTTCCGATTCGATGTGTTGCTGCAAAATCGCTTGCAAGTCCATGCGATAAAGCTGGTCGCCCGAAAGGATCATAACGTAATCGTAGTCAGAATCCGCGAAGTGATGGAGATTTTGGCGTACGGCGTCTGCAGTTCCCTGATACCAATTGTCCCCTTTTTCCGTCTGCTCAGCGGACAGGATGTCAACCGTTCCACCGCCAAAGGGGTCGAATCGATAGGTCTCCTGAATATGCCGATGCAAAGAGGCCGTATTGAATTGGGTCAGCAAATAGATTTTATTGATCCCCGAATTCAGGCAGTTGCTAATCGGAATATCGACCAATCGGTACTTGCCAGCAAGCGGTACAGCCGGCTTGCACCGTTCCTTGGTTAGTGGATGGAGACGGGACCCGCGGCCCCCTCCCATGATGACAGCAATGACTTTTTTTTCCATAAGGGGCTTGGTGAAGAGGAATAACGCTCTACGTCCCAATGCAAATCGATGCTTCTGCGAGGCACAACCTCAAAAAGAGACGTCAATCGAATTAGACGCGCATCCCCAACCCATCGTCCCCCAATTACAAGGGAGAATTCTGTATCCCCTGAGAAGATACAAAAGCGTAACGGAATTCGTCCCGCTTTTAGTCTCAAAAAGACCTAGAATTCTTCGATCGCTTGCATCTTGTCATATACAAGCTTAGCCGCTTTCTTCACGCTATCACGAGTCGTACGGGCCTGAAGCCACTCTAGCTGGGTCGTCAGAATCGCTTTCACATTGGGTCGCAAGTCCTCCCCCGTAGCCTTCGTTTGAATAGGCTCCAACCCTGCTAGCTCCCGAATTTTATGGATGTTCGAAAGCTGGAATAGCATGAAATCGCGAACTCGAATCAAACCTTGCTCGTTTCGCGGGCATCCCGCATCGAGAGACAATTGGATCCAGCCGCGAGAGCATTTAAGCTTCGCTGCCATCTCTTCGATCGTAATGGGCGATTCGTCGGTTTGATCCATGCGCCCATAATTCACCACCCCAAACGGGTTGTAAAGAATTAGTAAACAAGGATTTTGCCTAAGCGAAACCCTGACTCGATCCAGCTTGGACGTCGCGAAGCAGACTCCACAAGCGACTCCTGCTGGCGCGTTTCGATCGCGCTTGGACCGGGGTCTCCTAGATGATCATCGCTGCGCCAACCGTTTCGTTCGTAAACGGATCGACCAGTACGAAAGAGCCCGTAGTCCGATTCACCTTGTAGGAATCGTACGACAACGGAGCGGCCACTCTGAGCGAAATCCGCCCGATATCGTTGAGACGGAACTCGAGATCGTCCTCGATCTTGTGCAAGGTATTGATGTCGACCTTGTATTTCACGTCCCGAACGATGGCTTTCGTTTCCTTGGTCGAATGGCGGAGGACATACTTGCCGCGGGCATTGAGCGGCTTCTCGCTGAACCAGCAAATCATCGCCTCGATATCCTGGCCGACCGCGGGCGGATTGTTCGCCTTGACGATCATATCGCCGCGACTGATATCGATCTCGCGATCCAAGGTGATCGCTGCGCTCAAGGGAGCGAATGCCTCTTCCAATTCGCCATCCATAGTATGGATCGCCTTGATCTTGGCATTGAAGCCAGAGGGTTGCACGATCACATCGTCGCCTGGCTTGAAGACTCCGCCAGCAACGCGTCCCGCGTAGCCGCGAAAGTCATGATACTCGTCGCTATGGGGACGAATGACCCATTGGACGGGAAAGCGAGCGGAAACGTGATTCTCGTCCGAGCCGATGTAAACGGTTTCCAAGTGATAGAGAAGGCTCGGACCCTGATACCAAGGCATGTTCTCCGACTTCTCCACGACGTTGTCGCCTTTCAAGGCGCTTAAGGGGATGAACGTGACGTCTACGATGTTTCCCAGACGCGAAGCGAACTGGCGGAACTCCTCTTGGATCTCCACGAAACGCTCCTCGCTCCAATCCACCAAATCCATCTTGTTGACCGCGATTACCACGTGCTGGATGCGCAGCAGATTAGCGATGAAGGAATGGCGGCAGGTTTGCTCGATCACTCCTTTGCGAGCATCCACCAGCACGATCGCCAAATTGGCGGTCGAGGCGCCCGTCACCATATTGCGGGTGTACTGGATGTGGCCCGGCGTGTCGGCGATGATGAACTTGCGACGTGGCGTGGCGAAGTAGCGATAGGCCACGTCGATAGTGATGCCTTGTTCGCGTTCCGCTCGAAGCCCGTCCGTCAAAAGGGCCAGATTGACGTTTTCGTCGCCACGCTGGGCGCTTGTCTTTTCGATAGCATCCAGTTGGTCTTCGAAGATCGCCTTCGAATCGTACAATAGGCGGCCGATCAAAGTCGATTTTCCATCGTCTACGGATCCAGCAGTCGTAAAACGCAGGAGGTCCATGTCGAGATAGCCTTTTTCGGCAGAAATGTCCGTTTTGCTCATTTGACAGTCCGGTTGGGCCTAGAAATAGCCTTGCTTCTTGCGATCCTCCATCGCGCTTTCGCTTCGCTTGTCGTCGGCCCGATTGCCGCGTTCGGTTTCGCGAGCAGCCGCGACTTCCTCGATGATCATGTCCATGGTCGACGCGTCCGATTCAACGGCTCCCGTTATCGTGGCATCCCCCATCGTGCGAAAGCGAATTATGCGCTTTTCGACCGTCTCCCCCTCTCGGGGCTCTACGAATTCCGACACTGCGAGGATCGTCCCGTTACGCACCACGATTTCGCGTTCGTGAGCGAAGTAGAGGCTCGGCAGGGGAACGTTTTCCAGCTTCAAGTACTGCCAGACGTCCATCTCGGTCCAATTGCTGAGCGGGAAGACGCGGAAATGCTCTCCTGGGCTCATTCGCCCATTGAATATATTCCACAGCTCCGGCCGCTGATTCTTGGGATCCCATTGACCGAATTCGTCGCGGTGCGAGAAGAAGCGCTCTTTGGCCCTGGCTTTTTCCTCGTCGCGACGGCCCCCTCCGAGGGCAGCATCGTATTGCCCTTCTTCTAGAGCATCCAGAAGGGTCTGTATCTGGAGAAAATTGCGGCTGGCATTCGGGCCCTTTTCCTCGACGACGCGCCCTTCGTCTATGGCCTGTTGAACAGATCCAACGATGAGATTGGCGCCCATCTCCTTTACCAGCTCATCGCGGTATACGATCGTCTCTTGGAAATTGTGCCCCGTATCGACGTGCAGCAGCGGAAAAGGGATCTTTGCCGGCCAGAACGCCTTGCGAGCCAAATGGGTCATGACAATCGAGTCCTTGCCCCCCGAGAAGAGAAGAACGGGACGTTCGAATTGCGCAGCGGTCTCGCGAAGAACGTAAATCGCTTCGCTCTCGAGCTGACGCAGGTGCGTTACTGTATAATCCGGCATAATAAAGGGCGCGTAGTATTCGATCGTTCCGTCTGGAATCAAGCGGAAACGCCCCCTTAGGAAGTCAGCGAGCGTGTCATGCTCGCCGCCGCTTTCTTGAAGCGAATCGCCGCTTGTTCGATTTCCTTCGGCGCCAAGACTCCAAAACTGAGCCGAATTCGATCTTTCACCGCATTTCCCGGATAGCATAAATCGCCTGGAACGTAGAAAACGCCTGCATCGAGACAGGCCGCATGGAACTCGGACTCCGCATCGGTTCGCATTCCCCCAGGCGACTTCAACCAAAGATACAAACCGCCTTCGGGCACTTCCCACTTCCATCCCAAAGTCCGCAATTCGTCTCCCAGGGATTCATTCAAGACCGCCATTTTGCGACGGTAGATTTCTCTCAGATTCGATAGATGCCGATCGAAGCGTCCACTTTGCAGGGCTCGTTCGACTATCGCCTGGGCGAAATTGGCCGTTCCGAAATCCTGCTGCCCCTTGACGCTCAGCATCGACTCTCGCCAGCGAGTATCCGAACAATAGGCAAAGCCTACCTTCAAGCCAGACGCGTACGGTTTTGTCAGAGTGCTTGTATAGAAAATCGGCAATTCCTGGAATGCTTCCAAGGACAAGCTGCTGCCCGATTCATGAGCCTGATCGAAATAGAGTTCTCGATACGCCGCATCCTCGATTATAGCGATCGACCTACTCAATGCGCCTAGCATTTCGCCAATGGCCGCTTTGGTCGTCGATGAAACGCTTCGTCCACTCGGGTTGGCGAAGTAGGAAACCAAATACAAGGCCTTCAAACGATCGATTCTGCCATCCTCTTCCAATGACCGCAGCAAGCCCTCGAGTCCAGCAACGTCAATTTTGCCCTCGGGCGTCATGGGTATCCCGATCGGCGTAACATTGAGACCGGATAGTATTTCGAGAAAAACGAAATAGGTCGGCTGCTCCACCAATACGAGGTCGCCAGGATCGCACAGCGTTTGGATCGCCAGATAAAGCGCTTGCTGAGACCCATTGCTGATGAAAAGCGCTTCTGGATCCAGTTTCCCGGATACAGACGCATCGAATGATTCGATACGATTCAGTAGAATCGATCTCAATTCACCGCGCCCAGCGTTATCGCCATATTGCAGAGTCGTCTTCCCTATACCTTCTTCGCTCGCGATCTCATCGACGATTTCCTTCACATGGGCGAGAGGCAGCGATTCATTGTCCGTAAATCCAGCGGCCAAGCTCAACAGGTTTGGGTACTGGATGGCAGTAGTCATCAAACGCGTTATATCCGAAGGCGTTTGCCGCGATCCCAGTTCTGAAAGAGGAAGCGTCATTTCAATACGATAGCTTTGCGCCCTCGCAAATAGCGAAAACAAAAACGCGCCTCCCAAACAAGAGGCGCGTTGATAAAAAAGTTTATTCGGACGGACTACGCCATCGCTTGGGCGCCGTCAACCGCGGGCGGCAAGTCCTCGTCTTCCTTAAACTCGGACTCCTCCGAGGATTCTTCATCCTTGGACTCTTGTTCTCGCTTCAGCTCTTCCGTCTTCGTCGAAATCACTTCGGAACGGATCTCCCCGAATTCCACGATTTCCTGGACGTGCTTGCCTTCAATCGTTTCGTATTCAAGCAGAGCCTCCGCAATCTTGGTGAGCGCTTCGCGGTTTTCCTTAATCAGCTGGGTCGCTCGATCGTATTGACCCTTAATAATTCCACTGACCTCTTCGTCGATGCGCTTAGCGGTCGCTTCGCTCAAATTGTGCGTCTTGCTGATCTCGCGACCCAGAAACAGATGCTCTTCGTTATCGCCGAACGCAATCGGTCCCAATGAGCTCATTCCCCAATCGCAGACCATGTGGCGAGCGATATTAGTCGCTTGCTTGATATCCATTGCTGCGCCGTTGCTGAAATCGCCCGTTTCGACTTCTTCTCCAATGCGTCCCCCCATGGCCATGCAAATATCGTCCACTAATTCATTCTTGGACTGACCTAGAATATCCTTGGTAGCCGTGCTCATGGTCAGTCCGAGCGCTCTGCCGCGAGGGATAATCGTGACCTTGTGCAACTTGATCTTGGTCTTGTAAAGCAACGCGGCAATCAACGCGTGACCGGCTTCATGAAAGGCCGTCATACGCTTGTCCTCGTCATCCATCAGCTGGCGCCTTTCGCGTCCGAAGGAAATCTTGTCCTTCGCTTCATGGATATCGATCATTTCGACCTGGTTCTTATTCTTGCGAGCCGCCATCAAGGCGCCTTCGTTTAGCAAGTTAGCCAAGTCGGCTCCCGCGAAGCCGGGCGATGCTCGAGCGATGTCCGCCAAGTCGACATCTTCGCTCAGCTTGATCTTCTTAGCATGAACCTTGAGAATTTCTTCGCGACCTTTCAGATCGGGTAGCCCAATAACAACTTCGCGATCGAAACGTCCGGGACGCAAGAGCGCTTTGTCGAGGACATCCGGGCGATTGGTCGCCGCCATGATGATGACGCCCTCGGTGGTATCGAAGCCATCCATTTCGACTAGCAGCGAGTTCAATGTCTGCTCGCGCTCGTCATTGCCTCCGCCTAGACCCGCTCCACGTTGACGGCCCACGGCGTCGATTTCGTCAATGAAGATCAAGCACGGCGCGCTTTTGCGTCCCTGCTCGAACATGTCTCTAACCCGGCTCGCGCCTACCCCTACGAACATCTCCACGAAGTCCGACCCGCTAATCGAGAAAAACGGTACCTCGGCTTCGCCAGCAACGGCCTTGGCTAGCAAGGTCTTACCCGTGCCAGGAGGGCCCACCATTAGGATACCTTTAGGAATTCGCCCCCCCATACGCTGGAATTTCTTGGGGTCCTTAAGAAAATCGATGACTTCGCTGACCTCTTCCTTCGCCTCGTCGCAACCGGCCACATCCTTGAAGGTGACCTTGTCCTTATCCCTGGTCAGCAGCTTCGCCTTGCTCTTTCCGAAATTCAAGGCTCCACGCCCCGCCATACGTAGCTGACGAACGAATAGGAAGTAGAGCAATCCGATGATAAGCAGAAAAGGAATCAGCCCGGCCAGCAACTGCGGTAGAAACGTGTTCGCTTCGTTCTCCTCGAATTTCCTGGAGCGCTGGAGCGTTTCGTAGTCCTTTTCGATGAGCTTCCCACTCGATTTGAAGGGTACGTAACGAAAACCGTCCTGAGCAGTCGCATCCTCTTCCTTCAACGTACCCAATACATCGTAGTAGTCATTGCCTCCGTTAGGGTTAGGGAAGATTTTTCCTGCCTCGACGCGGCCTTCTTCAGTCGCAATGACGACCTCGTACATCGGGATCTGGTTCTCATTGCCACTCTTGTCGGTTTGATACCAGAGAACTGCCATAACGGCGAAAATCGCCAGCCAAATAAGAATGACTTTCGGTTGAAAGCGTTCCGGCTGGTTCTTCCCTCCCGGCCGTCCATTAGGTGTTTTGTTAGGTTCTGACATCTATTGCTAATTAAGTGGGCTAAAGTGCATCCTCATATCTGGTAAGTCAATTGCAAGGCGCGACTCGTCCGAGGGCCGATTCTCTGCGATTCATTTGGCGGCAATCCGGGAACCCAAAGGATCTCGTCATCCGAATCCACAATAATCGGCAGCGAATGACGCGACTCTTTGCTGATTTTTCTATCTGAAAACAGTTCCTTAAGCTTAACAGGCGATTTCCTTCCCATCGGACGGTATGAGTCGCCCGCATTCCATAATCGGACCCGCAGTCCTCCCATTTGTTGCGCGCCGGCATCAAGGAACACCCGATCGCGATGGGAAACTTCCCCACTCATGATTCGCTTCTTAAAATCGTCATTCATCTCGACCTCCTGCGCATTGATCCGTCCTCCCCCCGGAAGACTTGCGATTGTCCCCAAGGGCAAACGAAACGGCGACCAATTGGCTTGCGCCGCTTTCGACGCAATCCCCAGTACACCTTTCTCGGGGTCGCCAAGGAGCCATGCCTCCTCATTGATACTGGCGCGTACCGGTCGATTTCGCCGCAATGCCTCCAATACGCCCGTCATCGCGGCAAACGACAGAGGCGAGCATCCATTATCAATCAAGATCCGCGCAATCGCTCTTCGTTGAAATGCTCGCGGCGCCTCCAACAGGCGCCCCCAGCTCAAGGTAAGCGCATCCCCAGGAACAGAAATTCGCCGCCAAACCCGCTCGAACGATTCATCGAGAGCCCGCCAATCCTCCTCCAAAAGGGCTCTCGACTGAGCAAGTCGCTCCACCAAGGGACGGTCCGTCGCCTTTTCCCATTCCGGGAGCACATGGCGTCTCAGGCGGTTTCGATAGTAGTCGTCGGTTTGATTGCTCGCATCTTCCCTCCAAACAGCTCCAGCCCGCTCTAGCCACCCCACAATCTCCGACTTTCGCAATCCCAGCAACGGCCTTCCGAATACGAGCCCATTTAATCCCTTCGACACTTCTCTAGGAGCGGTAAGCCCTTGCAGGCCGCTTCCACGCGACAAGCGCATCAGGAGCGTTTCCCCTAAGTCGTCGGCATGGTGACCAGTCAAAACGAGCCCTTCTCGGGCATCGATTGCCTTAGCGAAGAATGCCATTCGAGCCCTGCGAGCCTCATCCTCCGAAACTCGCTTCGGCGATGACGCGCCCTGATTCGCTTCCCAACGTCCGGATTTAAGCTCAATGCCTAAGCCTGCGCAAAGATCCGCGCAGAAAGCTTCGTCCCGATCGGATTCATCGCCACGCAAGCGATGATTGAAGTGAAGCGCAACTAGAGACTTTCCTATTCGCTTCCGCCAATGCGAAAAGAACAACGCGAGAAACACCGAATCGGACCCTCCCGAGCAAGCGACATACAGGTTAGATACCGATTCGATTCGATCTTCGAGCGGAGGCGATAGCCATTCATCGCCGGCAATCTCGAAAAGATCCTCCGCTGCCTTGGACCAATTCACTCGAGACTCCCAACTGTCGCGGCGGACCTATCGCGGCCCAATATGATCCTTGCCCATGTAAGGAATCAGAGCCTCAGGCAGCTTTACGCTTCCATCCGGCTGCAGACCATTCTCCAAGATGGCTACAAAAACTCTAGGGACCGCTAGACCCGAGCCGTTGAGCGTATGGACGAATTCGTTCTTGCCCGTTGCGGAATCGCGATAGCGAATCTTCGCCCGACGAGACTGGAAGGATGTGAAGTTGCTGCAACTGGAGACCTCGAGCCAACGCTGCTGCCCAACCGCCCAAACTTCCAAGTCATACTGCTTCGTTTGCGAGAACCCCATATCCCCTCCGCACATCAAGAGCGCTCGATAAGGCAGCCCTAGCTTTTGCAATAAACTCTCCGCGTACTCTCGCAGGGTTTCGAGTTCGTCGTAGCTCGTCTCCGGCTTTACCCATTTCAGGATCTCAACCTTGTCGAATTGGTGGACCCGATTCAAGCCACGCACGTCCTTGCCATAGCTTCCAGCCTCGCGCCGGAAGCACGCCGAGTAGCCGCAACGGTATATCGGCAGCTCGGATTCCTCGAGAATCTCGTCCCGAAGAAAATTAGTCAGTGGCACTTCCGCAGTAGGGATGGCATACAATCCGTCTTCGACGGTCTGATACATTTGCCCTTCCTTGTCCGGCAATTGTCCGGTGGCCGTAGCGCTTTCGGCATTCACGAAGTAAGGAACACCCATTTCCTGGATACCTGCTTCGTTCGCCTGATCCAAGAAGAACGAAACGAGGCCGCGAGCTAGGCGAGCGCCATCGCCCACGAAAAACGGGAAACCTGCCCCCGTCACTTTCGTTCCTCGCTTGAAATCCAGTATATCGTCTAACCAATCAAAGTCGTAGTGAGGGACATGATACGACTGCTTCTCTGGGATTTCTCCCCAATCCTTGATCGCTACGTTATCCGCTTCGCTCGTACCCTCGGGAACGCTTTCGTGCGGAAGGTTCGGGATACTCAAATAAAGATCGTTCCAAGACTCCTCCAGGTCCTTCAGCGAAGCATCCGCTTCTTTTATCCGCGACGACAGCGATTTCATCTGGCCCACTTTCTCCATGAACTCAGGAGAGCCCTTTTGCATCTGCGCCATTTCCTGATTAGCCGCCTTTTGCTCGGCCCGAAGCGATTCAACTTCGACTATGAGCTTGCGACGTTCCTCATCCGCTTTAAGCGCAGCATCCAAATCGCAATCGATATGCTTCTTGCGGATGCCCTCGCGGGCGACGTCAGGCGACTCTCTGAGAATCTTTAGATCAATCATCGGTTATCGGATTTAAAGGCCCTTCGTATACGCTGCAGTCGCGCTCTGTCTAGTACCGTTTTTCGATTTCATCCTCAAGAACACTGAGAACAGCGCTCGATTTCAGGTTTTTAAGTTCGCCGCCAGGAGCAACGAGGGCTCGGTTCCTAGGTTCGGACAGGGGATACGCTCCGACACGATTGGGATCGCTCGGGCCAAAAAGACCCAGCGTCCCTATCCCTGTTGCCGCGGCGATCTGAAGGGCATCGCTGTCATTGGCAATCAATAAGTCCGCATTCTGAATGCAACTGGCGATACGATGCCAATCATGAGTTCTCAAATGGCGAAATCGATCATTCGCATGTCGAGCCAACGATTCCGCCCAAGGAACAGAGCCTTGAGTAACGAGGCGCAAACGAACGTTCGGAAATCGCTCTAGAGCATCCTTGGCCAAACATTCGAAGTAGGGCCAATTGACGCTATTCCGACGACCTTCAGGGGCAATCACTACTCGCGGCCCCTTATCCGTTGTCGAAAAGGCCTCTCTCCAATCCTCGCCCTTCTGCTCGAAACGGACCGAGCTTTTCAGTTCAGGCTCAAACCCGAAAACGCGGCAGAACTCCAACAGAATATCCACCGGATGGGTTTGGTCGAATCCTCGAGGCAATGGAGCTAACTCGCGATAGAACAAGGACGCGCCCTCGCGAGCATCGGTTCGGCCCACTTTGCGATCCGCTCGACTGAAAAAGGTCATCAGTCCGCTCCGAGCCAAGCCTTGCATATCCAAGACGACATCGAATCGTTGCCGTCGCAATTGGCGACACAGCTTCCAGAAGCCCGATACGCCTCCAGAACGATAAAACGTAAAGGTGTGGTCCACTGGAGAACTTGCGCTAACCAACGACTCGAATCGGCGCCGCGCTATCCAAGAAATTTCTATCCCCGGATCGTTTTCCTTCAAAGCCTGAGCAACTTGCAATCCATGCATGATATCGCCCAGGGAGGACGTCTTGACGATCAAAACGCGCTGGGTCGCTATCGCCATCGCCGAATCTCTACGTCCTTGAGCGTCTAGCCTTTCAGCTGACGCATCGCCTCGTAGACTGCAATTCCAGCGCTCGTCGCCAAATTGAGAGAGCGCAAAGTGTCGTTGTAGATGGGAATCCTAACCCGCCGATCGTCCCCGAATTCGTCATGCATCCAATCGGGAGCTCCAGAGCCTTCTCGCCCGAACACGAGTCCGTCGCCATCTTTGTATTCAACATCCCAATATGATCGACCACCTTTCGTCGTCATAAGAAAGATACGCTCCGGACCGTCCGGACTTGCCCGAAAGGCGTCCCAATCGTCGTGATGGCGGATATCCAGATTGTGCCAATAATCCATGCCACTGCGGCGCAGGTGCTTGTCGCGAATCTCGAAACCCAAGGGGTGAATCAAGTGCAGCCGAGACTCCGTAATCGCGCAAGTACGGCCTATATTGCCAGTATTCTGAGGGATTTCCGGCTGAAATAATATGACGTGCAGCATGCGAATTCAGACGCTTCTCAGCATGGAGCCCATTTAGGGAAGAAATCCATGTACGGAACAAAGATGACTCTTCAACTCTTCGTAGTTTCGAGTAACCGGAATATCGGGATACTCTTCCGTTATTTTCTGGGTTGGCTTGAAGAAAATGCCAGCATCCGCTTCCTGCAGCATACTCAGATCGTTGTACGAATCGCCCATGCTGAGGATCCTGAAGTTCAAGCTTTTGAGAGCGATCACCGCCTTTCGCTTCTGGTCGTCTTGGCGCAATACGTAGTCCTCGATGCGATAGGAGTCCGCGTCGACTGCGAGCGAATGGCAGAACATGGTCGGATTTCCCAACTTCTCAATCAGAGGCATCGCGAATTCGCGAAAGGTATCGGATAGAATGATCACCTCAACCTGATTCTGCAGCCAATCGAGAAATGCCTTCGCGCCTTCCAACGGCTCCATCGTTGCCACCACTTCTTGAAAGTCCTTCAGAGTAAGGCCATGACGATCGAGGATCTCCAATCGCTTGGTCATCAGCTCATCGTAATCGGCAATGTCTCGAGTAGTTAGCTTAAGTTCGTCTATACCCGTCTTTTCAGCAAGATTGATCCAGATCTCAGGTATTAAAACTCCTTCAAGATCAAGGCAGGCGATGGTCATCTGATTGTTCATTAGCTTAGCAGCAGATAAGTCAGCGGAAGTAACGCCCTTTCATTGAGCGATCGACGTCTCGCATGACCGCTTTCTTTTTAAGGTCATCTCGTTTGTCAAAGAGCTTTTTGCCGACGCAAACCCCGATTTCCACTTTCACCAGAGCCTCCTTGAAGTAGAGGCGCAATGGAATGATGGTTTTGCCTCCCGCCTCGACTTGTTTCTTCAACTTGCGTAGTTCATGCCTGTGCAGGAGCAGCTTCCGTTCGCGCCGAGGAATGTGGTTGTTCATAGAGCCCCAAGCGTATTCGTCGATGTACAGGCCGTATATGAACAAGTCTTGCTTAACGAAACGGCAGAATCCCTCATTCAGGGAAGCCTTCGACGCGCGTAACGACTTCACCTCAGTACCGGTCAACACGATACCCGCTTCGTAGACCTCTTCTACGAAGTAATCCCGCCGCGCCTTCGCATTGCGGATTTCTTTGGGTAGGTTGCTCTTGTTCTGTTTCTTGCCTGCCATGTTTGGGCTGCCTATTCTCCTCCGAACCCGAATAGCGCATCCAAAAAAACGCGGCAGTTTCCCGCCGCGTCCTTGAAAATCGAATCGATCGAGCCGTTCAGCCTTCGCCGATCTCGAAGCTGATCTTGCCCTCGATAATCTCGCGCAGGGCAATGTCCTCGGGATTCAGCTTTTCCAAAGACTCGACCAGGGGACGGTTCCCGTGACGCAATTGCTTCACGCGACGCGAAACAACGTTGATTAGAATATTGGGGTCAGTGATGACCTTTCTGGCTTCTTTTATGTAATCGTCTCTCAAAGCGAGTGCCTCCTTTTGAAGAATGGAATCCTGCCTTTTACCTTGAAGCGTAAGGGCGTCAAGCGATTATTGCCCCTATCTCGAGCGACGAACAGACCAGTCCGAGCGACCCGGCAGAAGAGCGATTTTACGTTTGCTGGACCACTGTAGAGACGGAAGCCGATGCCCAAACTCTCGCTCGCGCTTTGATCGACGAACGATTGGCAGCTTGTTCCCAATGGGAAGGCCCCGTAAACTCGGTCTATAATTGGGAAGGCAAGCGCTGCGAATCCAAGGAATACCGTCTGTGGATTAAAGCGCTCTCCACCCGTCTGACGGCCGTCCGCAAACGCTGTCTCGAGCTTCATCCGTACGAAACGCCTCAATGGATCGAAGTGGAAGCGGCAAAAGTTGACGAAAAGTACTTGAAATGGGCCGGAGAAGCGTCCAACTTACGCGGCTTCCAAACACCGGAACCCATTTAAGAGCCATGTCACAGCATCCTAGCTATAAATCTTCCAGCAGCGCTGGGGTAAAGCGTAACGTCCTTAAGCGCTTCGAGCGCGTCGAGCTGCTCAAGAAGCGCGGCGAATGGAAGGAAGGCGATCGCGTCGTCGGTCTGAAGAAGACCAAACCGGCCGAATAGGTCCCCAATTCCACATACGAATTTCCAAAGCGTCGTTCCGGAACCGGAACGGCGCTTTTCGTTATCTGGATAGAGCATCCCATCCAGAGGCGCCGATTTTCCAGTCGATAAAAACGAGCTTTCCGCTTGCCAAGGATAACGGGCCGTAATCGAGTGGATCTCCTGTTACACCCGCGCCTTTCAGGCGCTCCAACCTCTTGTCTCATGCTTGCAATCGTTCAAAGCGCCGCATTGCAGGGAATCGACGCGGTCCCTGTTCTCATCGAAGTCAATTCTGGAGAAAGCGGAGATCCTCGCTTGATCATGGTCGGGCTACCGGATGCCGCCGTAAAGGAGTCGGACGATCGGGTCTTTTCCGCCCTCGCCAACTCGGGCTATCGCAAACCGCAAACGCGGACGACCATCAATCTCGCGCCGGGCGATCTCAAAAAGGAAGGACCCATGTATGACCTGCCGATCGCCCTAGGGATTCTCGCCTCTACCGGTCAAATGAACGCCAGCGGCAAACTGGACGGATTCCTTATCGCCGGAGAACTGAGCCTCTCCGGAGCCACTCGCCCCATTCGCGGCGGCCTCGCATTCGCGCTCGAAGCGAAGCGCCAAGGCAAGCGAGGCGTCATACTCCCACTTCAATCGGCTCGAGAGGCGGCATTGGTTCCAGATATCGAAGTCTTTGGCGTTTCCAACCTCGATCAAGCCAAGCGCTTCGTCGAAGGAGAGCTTCAACTTACACGCATGGCGCGATCCGACTCGTTCGATGCGGCAAACTCCGATTGGGGAGCCGATTTCGAAGAGGTCAAAGGTCAGGAACTCGCTCGACGAGCCGTCGAAGTGGCAGTCGCGGGAGGTCACAATATTCTCGTCATGGGACCGCCTGGTTCCGGAAAGTCTATGATCGCCAAACGAATTCCCTCGATCATGCCCCTGCCCTCGCTCGATGAATACATCGAGATCCTGCAAATACAATCGGCCGCAGGCGCCACACGAGACGGCGATCCCATTCGCTTGAAACGTCCCTTTCGCTCGCCACACCACACCATAAGCGACGTAGGACTGCTAGGAGGCGGAGCCATCCCAGGCCCAGGAGAAATTTCCCTAGCTCACAACGGGGTCCTCTTCATGGACGAATTGCCTGAATTCAAGCGATCCGCCTTGGAAGTTCTCCGACAGCCCCTGGAAGACGGTCAGGTGACCATCTCAAGAGCCTCTGGCAAAGTGACCTTGCCCTGCAATTTCATGCTGGTCGCCGCCATGAATCCCTGCCCATGCGGATACCTCGGATCCAAGCAAGGCGACTGCGCCTGTTCTCCGACTCAGGTACAGCGGTACCGAAATCGAATCAGCGGACCTCTGCTCGATCGAATCGATATTCACGTGGAAGCTCCCGCTTTGACGATCGAGGAACTGCGCAATGGCTCGCGCGGAGAAAGCTCCTCGGCCCTACGCGAACGCATCGAATCGGCGCGACTCGAGCAATCCAAGCGTTTTCAGAATTCGGCTTTCGCAATGAACGCTAATCTTACGGAATCGGCGATAGAGAGCCACTGCTCCCTAAGCGCTGAACTCGGTCAAATCCTGCAACAGGCCATGGAGCGGCTAAACCTCTCCGCCCGAGCCTACAATCGAATTTTGAAAGTGGCCCTCACTATAGCCGATCTCGACCATTCCCCTTCGATCGAACTGCCACACCTAACCGAAGCCATACAATACCGAAGCTTGGATCGAAGAGTTAGAATCTAAGCCAAGACAATCAGTCGACCAGCTAGCGTCCTTCAGCGTAGCTCGAATTACAGGAGCAACGTCTTAAACGAGATCGTCTGTTTTATCGCGAGCGATAAAGACTAACGAATCCCCCGTTCCGATCGGCTCTATCCGAAAATCTCTTCCGAATCGAAGAATCGCTTCAGCTCGGCCTCAGCCGTATCAGGCCCATCGGACGCGTGAACGACGTTTCGCATCATATCCGTGCCGAAATCGCCTCTGATCGTGCCCGCCGGCGCCTTCGTCGAATCCGTAGGACCCAGTAGATCGCGAACGCGTTGAATCACGTTGTCGCCTTTAAGAGCAGCCAGTACAACAGGACGCGAGCTCATGAACGCTTCGATATCGGGAAAGAAAGGCAGATCCGCTACATGAGCGTAGTGCTCGCGAAGCAGCGCAGAATCCAAGCGAGCCATCTTCGTGGCCACAATTTCGAATCCCTCGCTTTCAAAGCGTTGCAGCACTTGGCCCGCGAGCCCCTTTTCCATACAGTCGGGTTTGAGTATGATGAATGTCGTTTCCATCGATCGTAATCCTTACGGGTATGAGACCTCCCAAGCGGTCTCGAAAAATCAGTACGTTTTGAGAATCAGGGACGCGTTTTGTCCGCCAAAGCCAAGACTGTTGCTCATAGCCACTTCAACCTTCGCTTCCCGAGCTTCATTAGGCACATAGTCCAAGTCGCAATCCGGATCGGGATATTGATAGTTGATCGTCGGAGCGACCGTTCCAGTCTCCAACATCCTGACGCAGGCTACCGTCTCGATACCGCCTGCGGCGCCCAGGAGGTGACCCGTCATCGACTTGGTAGAACTCATCATCAGCTCGTTCGCGTGATCGCCAAACATCGATTTGACCGCCATGGTCTCGAACTTGTCGTTGTAGGGCGTCGACGTTCCATGAGCATTAATATAGCCAATGGAGTCGGCGTTCACGCGACCCGAATGCATCGCTCGTTTCATCGCTCCCTTTAGGCCTAAGCCTTCTGGATGAGGAGCCGTAATGTGATTGGCATCGCAGGACGCGCCATAGCCGATCAATTCGCAGCGAATATTCGCGCCGCGCTTCTTGGCGTGTTCCAACGTCTCCAAGACGATGATGCCCGCGCCCTCGCCCATGACGAATCCGTCGCGTTCGGAATCGAAGGGTCGACTGGCGTGTTCGAAGTCGTCGTTATTGGTCGACATGGCCTTCATGGAGCAGAAGCCGCCATAGCTGAGAGGCGTGATTGCGGCTTCGCTGCCTCCAGCGATCATAACGTCCGCTTCGCCAAGACGCAGTGTCTTTAGGGATTCGCCAATGGCGTGAGCTCCCGTCGCGCAAGCGCTGACGATTGAAAAGTTTGGTCCCATCGCGCCGAGCTCGATGCCCATGATTCCCGAAGCCATGTTGGAAATCAATGCCGGTATCATAAAGGGCGATACCTTGCGCGGTCCGCTTTCGATGAGCTTGCGACAGTTCTTCTCGATGGTATCCATCCCACCGATGCCGGAACCGATAAAGATGCCTACGCGATCCGGGTCCTCCTGATCCATGTCCAAGCCCGAATCCGCTACCGCTTGCTTGGCTGCGGCATAGGAGAAGTGCACGAAGCGGTCGTTGCGCCGCGCTTCCTTAGGATCCATGAATTCGGTCGCGTCGAAATTCTTGATCTCGCCACCGATTTTGCAGGTGAACTTCTCGGTATCGAAAGCTTCAACCCTGCTGATTCCATTCTTGCCGTCGAGAAGACCTTGAAAGAAGGAATCGACATCCAGACCGATCGGCGTGATCGCTCCAAGTCCAGTTACGACTACGCGTTGATTATCCGCCAGGTCGGTCATAAATACGTCTCGCGAAGAATAAAAGGCCGCTCGAACCGGGATTCAAGCGACGCGTTCTGTTTACGGGAAGGAAAACCCGGAAGCTTTACGCTCCCGCCTTTTCCTTGATGTAGGAAATGGTGTCGCCAACCGTCTGAAGCTTTTCGGCGTCAGACTCTGGAATCTCACCATTGATTTCGTCGCTGAACTCTTCTTCGAATGCCATGATCAGCTCGACCGTGTCGAGCGAATCGGCGCCTAGATCGTCCAGAAAAGAAGCCTCCGGGGTGATCTGCTCCTCGTTAACGTTGAGCTGGTTTACGATAATCTCTGAGACTCTTTGTTCGATGGTTTTTTCGTCAGCCATTGTGAAGACAGTTTAGGAAATAATTGAATTGAGGAGGGATCACATCGCCATGCCGCCGTCAACGGTAAAAACTTGGCCTGTGATATAATTCGCTTCTTCCGAAGCAAGGTAGGCAACCATATTGGCAATGTCGCTCGCTTCCCCCATGCGCTTCAAAGGGATAAAGGGCAAAATCCGGTCCATTGCGGCATCGGCGATTTGAGCCGTCATATCCGTTTTGATAAAGCCGGGAGCAACGCAGTTCGCAGTTACGTTTCGCGATGCGAGTTCCTTGGCCAAACTCTTGGTAAATCCGATCATTCCGGCCTTGGCAGCCGCGTAATTGGTTTGGCCCGCATTGCCCATAATTCCCGATATCGAAGTGATATTGATCACTCTTCCCCAACGCTTGCGCGTCATCGGGCGGGCCAATCCCTTCACCCAATAGAAACAGCTGTTGAGATTAGTATCGATCACGCTCGTCCAATCCTCGTCGCTCATCCTGAAAAGCAAGTTGTCCTTGGTGATGCCGGCGTTGTTTACCAGAATATCGATGTTGCCGTACTCGTTCAGCAATTCCTCGCTCGCGGTTGCGACAGCGCCCGCATCCGCGACATCAACTGCCTTAGCTACAGCCTTGCCGCCAGCAGCATTGATGGCGTCCGCCGCCGAACCGCATGAGGATTCGGAATAGGAAACGCAAATGACAGTTACGCCTGCCTTGCCTAGCTCTTCGGCGATGGCCCGACCGATTCCGCGACCGGCGCCCGTAACGAGAGCGACTCTATTATCGTAAGTTAAACTCATTTTCTGCTTCTGTGGATATCTACCTCAAAGACGAGGTCGGAACGCTCGCCCTGACCCGAGCGAACAGTCCTAGCTGCCGCATCCAGATAGGCAATGCTAGTTTTCGCAGTTTTTTGCCAAATGCGCCGTTCTTGCGCCTTGCTCTCACGAGGGCTCTCGCTCTTTATCGGGTTTTCGCTAAACCGACTGATTCCAGCGCGTTTTTGCGTAATGGCATTGCGCCCGGGACAGCGAAGCGAAGCATGGGCTCTTTTTCCAAGAATGCGATCTATAGAAAAACCAGTGCGCGTCCAGAAGTACCTCGCCGACATGGGGATATGCTCGCGGCGAGTCGCGGAAGGACACATCAAGGACGGAGCAGTCACGGTCAATGGCAAGCTCGCCCAACTGGGCGACAAGGTTGAACCTGGGATTGACGAAGTTGTCTTCGAAGGCCAACGCATTCGGCATCGCAAGCAAGGACAGGTCGTGTTCGCCCTCAACAAGCCGAAGGGCTACATCTGCAGTAATAACGACCCCTACAACGAGCGTACAGTCTTCGACCTCATCCCGAAGGATTACGGGACCATGCGTCTCTTTTGCGCAGGTCGACTCGACAAGGACAGCGAAGGGCTCGTGATTCTGACCAATGACGGCGATCTGGCCAACCAACTCATGCACCCTTCGAATCTGGTAGTTAAGCGCTATCATGTATCCCTCAAGCAACCCTACCCGCGAGCCAAGATCGCCAAGCTGGTAAAAGGCGTCGCCATCGAAGGCGAGCGACTCAAGATCGAAGGCGCTCAGCTTCTGGGCAGCCAAAGCAAGGACGCCTCCAAGGAACTCGACGTCTTCATGCACCACGGCAAGAAACGCGAGATTCGCCGGCTCTTCATGGTGCTGGGATACGATGTGAAACGATTGAAGCGATACCAAATCGGACGCTTTAGCATCAAAGGACTTCCCAAAGGGGTCGGCGTCATCCTCCAGCAAAACGATATCCGCAAACTCTTTCAACACGACGAATCGCTATGAAACCGAATCGCAACCCAATCCTCATCGCGCTTGCCGCATGGATCGTCACCGCGCTCGCCGCTAACGGGCAAGAGAAGATCGATGTCTATCTGAATCCGAGCGCGAAAGCGACGCTGATCGGGAAACTAGACTCCCGCTCGCTCGCCGTAAAGGCCCCATGGCCTCAAGACGCCAAGCCGATAGACAATTGGCAACCCGTCTACTACCGCGGCGACTTCCTCGTCTACCTGGACAGTAGCGATCTGGGGAAGAATCATCTGCCCGCGCCGGGATCCCGCTACTTGCTCGCGCCCAATCCTAATGCGCCGACTTTGGCCCTAGCTACGGATGAGGATAACGCGGAGATCCTGGAGATCGATCCACGCTATTGCCACATCAAGCTCGAAACCATCGTCCTAGGCTATATCGAAGATCAGATCGCTAAAGCTCCCGCGCCCCTACCAAAACGGATCGCGCCTCCTCCCGCTAGTCCCGACAGCATCCCGGCTGTGGAGCCCGGCGACAACTCGACGAAGACGATTGAAGGTATTCTCGTCTCGACGAATTCCTTCGAATTCAAGCGTACGGAAATTCGATTCAAGCTGATCAACAACGACAACAAAACTATCGCCTTCGTCGATCAGTCCGGCCTGCCCGAATACCTCGTTTTTACCGACTACATAAACTCACGCGTCATCGCGACCGGCACCCTAAAGGAGGGCAAGAACGACAACGATCTCATCATAGGTCTTCAGAACCTGAAAAAGAGAAATTAGAGGTTTTCAAGGCGCCCGATTTCGACATAGCTAAACGGATCGAAATGAAAGCAATCGACGGCAAGCGCATCGCGAGCGACATCGTAGACGAACTCACCGAAAAAGTAGCCTCCATTGAAGGCGCCAAGCCCTGTATCGCGTTCATACGCGTCGGCGAGGATCCAGCTTCGGTATCCTACGTTCGCGGAAAGAATCGAACCGCAGAGAAGATAGGCATCACTCCCTTGCTTTTCGCTTTCGAAGAATCGATTACGCAAGAGGAGCTTCATGGCAAAGTCGACGAGCTCAATGCTGATCCATCGGTAAACGGAATCCTGATACAATCCCCTCTTCCCTCGCATTTGAACGAGCAAGCCGCGTTCAACCGCATCGACCCGAACAAGGACGTCGACGGTTTCCACGTCGTAAATGCGGGCCGGGTCGTTCAAGAGGACAGCGAAGGATTCGTTTCCTGTACTCCCGCTGGCATCATCGAGATTTGCCAACGCGAAGGCATCAGCCTCGAAGGCAAGCATGTGGTCGTGCTCGGGAGAAGCCTCATCGTCGGCAAAACCTTTTCCCTTCTCGCCATGCAGAAAGGCTCTCACGCCAATGCGACCGTTACCGTCTGCCATTCTCGCACGCGCAATCTCGAAGAGATCACGCGCCAGGCGGATGTTCTAGTTGCCGCGATTGGAAGACCCGAAATGGTAACCGGCGACATGGTCAAGGAGGGCGCCGTCATCATTGACGTTGGCATCAACCGAGTCGAAGACGCATCCAAGAAAAGAGGATACAAGCTCGTTGGCGATGTCAATTATGCCCAGGTCGAACCCATTGCCTCTCGCATAACTCCTGTTCCTGGCGGCGTCGGCCCCATGACTGTCGCAATGCTCATGAAGAACACGGTCAAAGCCTTCGACCTGCAAAACGCCTAGCCTAATACCCCCTTTCTCCACACTCGCTCCCCGTCCTTTAGATGACCGATATTGACATTCCATCCGGTACCGTGCTCGTCGTCGACGACGAACCGGTAAACGTCCAATTGCTTCAACGAAAGCTCCAATGGGACGGAATGGAAGTTCTGACCGCTGGCGATGGGCAAGCTTGTCTGGACATTGCAAAGGAGAAGCTCCCCGATCTAATTCTCCTCGATGTCATGATGCCCGGCATGGGCGGTTTCGAGGTTTGCCAAAAGCTTCGCGAAGACGAAAGCACGAAGTCGATTCCCGTTATCTTCGTCACAGCCCAAAATTCGAAGGAAGGCAAGCTCGAGGGACTTCAAGCGGGAGCGGTGGACTACATTACGAAACCGATCGATCTGGAGGAAACCACGGCTCGCGTTCGCGCCCAGCTGAAATACCTGGCGATCAATCATGAAAACGTGGAACTCACGCGTCGTCTCGGCGAATCAAGACGAGCCGCGGCAATCGGCGCCCTTACCCAGGGCATCGCTCACAATCTCAATAATATGCTAGGCGTGGTTATCGGCTATCTTGAGCTCGCGAAGGCCAATCATACGGACCCTGAGAAGGTTCTCAAGAACATCGCTCGCGTCGAAAATGCGGGCAACCGGATCGTGGGTATCATCAAGCAGCTCAGCACCGTAGCTTTCACAACCCGCCTTGCTCTGAATAGCATGTCGATCGATCGATTGATAAACGGAAGCATTCATCGAGCTCAGGAAGAGACGGGCGAAAGCCTGCAAATCGAGGTCATCAACGAAGCGCCCTTCGATGCCGTTCGCACCAACATCGAAGCCTTCGAAGACGCATTTTCCAAGCTGCTGATCAACGCCTGGGAAAGCTATGACGTGAACAGTCAAAGTCGCCCCATTCGCCTAACTGCTCGCCTGCGCGACGAAGAAACCTTGGAATTCGTCATTGAAGATCAAGGACGAGGCATCGATCCGGAAATCGAAGATAATATGTTCGAACCTTTCGTAAGTTCCAAGAACACGGTAGGCGTGGGCATGGGATTGACCGTCGCCCGCCACGCATTTCGCACCTTGGGCGGCGACGTCTGGGTACGATCGGCCGACGATCATGGCGCCATCGTCACGGTCAGCCATCCCATTCGAGAAGAATCCCCTGCGAAGCCATGAAAACCGGATTCATCGGCGCCGGCAACATGGCTCGAGCCATGATTATCGGCCTTCTTGAGAAGAAACTCGTGGCCGCCGACGAGCTGGTATGCATCTCGGGGTCGGGAACGACAGCCCGAACGCTTTCCGAAGAAACTGGAATAGGGCTCGCCTCCTCGCGCCTTGAACTTCTCGAGCAAGCTGAGACCGTGATTCTGGCATTCAAGCCGCAACATCTGGATACGATATCCAAGGATGAAGGCGCAGCGGCGCAAAACAGTCTGGTGATTTCCGTGCTCGCCGGTCGCGCCATGGACTCGCTAAAGCGAGCCTTTCCCCACGCTCGCAACATCGTCCGCGTCATGCCGAATACGCCGTCCCGCATTGGCCAAGGCGTGAGCGCTTACTGCTTCCAGGAATCGCCCAGCGAATCCGACCGTCAGCTTGTCGAGTCGTTGCTCGGAGCTCTGGGAACTTGCCATGAAGTTCAGGAATCGCAGATGCACATCGTCACCGCGGTCAGCGGTTGCGGTCCAGCTGTATTCTTCCAATTCATCGACCACATCGCTCAAGCCGCATCCAAACGCGGACTCGATCGCGCGACTGCAACTAAACTTGCCATTGAAACCGGCATTGGATCCTTGAACCTAATGGCCCAGAGCGACCAAGAACCATCCGAGCTCGTGGACGAAGTCGTATCGCCAAAGGGGGTCACCCATGCCCTACTCTGCAGCCTTTCCGACAGCGATTGGTCCGGCATCATAGACCAAGCGATGGAAGCAGCTGTCGGTCGATCCATCGAGCTTTCGAAACCATAACGTTTCTCCAACGAGAGCGGCTAGCGCAATAGGTTCTCCGTTTAATCTTCTTTGGAGTTTTCCAGAAGAAAATACCAACCTTGGTCTCGATGACGCTTCAAGCGAGGGAGATCCTTGCGCTTCACGATCGCCGAGTAGTGAGCAATCAGAGAACGACGCTCGAGCTCCTTGTTTTTCGGTATGGAACCTCGGTGAGCAAGTCGGCCATGCCAAATCAATGCATCTCCCTTTCTCGCTTGGAAACTCTTTATGGGTATTCCGGATTCTTCGATTTTTCGGTCTAATAAACCAGTTATTATCTTCTCAGCCTGCACCGGCCAATCCGGCTCGAATCGCGTTTCCGACGGCAGGAGTGACTGTATTTTCGCTCCCCGCGTGAGCGGCCATTTGTGCGAGCCGGGGACGAATTCGAACATGCCGCAATCCGGGTCGATATCTTCCAACGCAATCCATACCGCGGCGTAGTGGCAATTGATATACGGCGGATTCAAGTAGTCATCTTGATGCCACGTCCGAGTCGTCGAACGCCACCCCGTCAGAGCCAAATTCAAGCCCATGGGAGTCCCTATCAGCATTTCGATTTTGTCCATCAAGGGACGATAGCATGCGATATCTCGCATCAGTGGTTGGTGCGTAAAGGGACAAGGATCGCTCCAACCATGAGGCGCAATCCCTTGAGCAACGCAATCCTCGACATACGCGTCCAAGACCTCGTGAGGAAAGAAATTGGGCAGCTTCAAATACCCGTTCTCTCGCCAATACCTCGTCTCGTCATTTAAAACCGCATCCGGTCCCGGATCGGCGCGATCCAGAGGAGGCAATTCCGAATCCGGAACGACCTCGGACAAACTTTATAGGATAACTTCCGCGGCATTCATTCAAGGGACTCTATAGACTCGAAAAATCAAATCAAGAGCTAGCCGCGTCCCGAACGAGGAAAAGAACGCCTCTTCCCGTTCTATTATTGGAAGTACTCCTTCAAATCGTCCGCCGTGTAAGAAGCTCTACCGCCAATTTCGGCTCGAATTGCAGCGACCTCTTCTTCGGATATACCGCTGGCTTCATTGCCCCAATTCTGACGGATATAGGTAACGAGTCCCGCTATTTCGTGATCCTTCAAGCCGGCGCCGAAAGCTGCCATAACGCCGTTGTACTCTTTACCCTTGACGGTCACAGGTCCGATGAGACCGGCAATTAGAATCTTGGTCGGCAAAGACGCGTCCTCATGAATGACATACTCCGATCCCGCCAAGGGAGGATTCAAGCCTGCAGGATCGCCCTCGCCATTCGCTTGGTGACAACCCACGCAAGCCATCTTGGTGTAGAGCGATTCGCCGATCGCATAATAATCGTATACAATAGGACCGCGCGGACGTTCCAGCCAGTCATTGTACAAAGCGATATCGGTACGCTCGTGCAAATACATCTGAGGATCATCGGATCCCATGTAGCGACGCTCGTAGAACCACGCGAATACCAGCGCCACCATCAAGGCGATGGCGGAGAAAAATAGGACAGGCGATGCCGTAAAGAAAGGTTCGCGACGAATGCGAGCGTGCGTTTTCACCAAGCTCTCGTCGCTAGCGAGACCTTCGTCGATTCCTGGAAAATTATGATGTTCCGATTCGTCACTCATTAGTTCGCATTCTCCAAGGCGATGGTCAGCTCTTCAGACATCGCTTCGTTAGACTTCGGAGCCTCCTCCAGATCGTAATCCGTTTTAAGGCTCTTCATGTATGCAACCAATGCCTCTGCCTTACGCGTGGGCACGACTTCGTATCCTTCAGCAACTGCGAATTCTTCAGGCAAGTCCAAGCCGCGATCGCTCGCTTCGCCAACGATTTCGCGTACCTCGAAGAGGAATGGGAATGCGGGCATATTCGTTCCCTTCGAAGTGATTTGCGGATTGTAGAAATGAAGCAAATGCCATTGGTCGTCCGGACGACGCTGGCCGACATTCGTCAAATCAGGACCAAGACGGATCGTGCCGATCAGAGCCGGTTGATCGTCAATGTAATCGCGAGCCACCGATTGGCGAGCTCCCCAACCCCTATCGATATCCGAACCAGTAGCCACGCGTACCTGTTGGGTGTGGCAAGCAATGCATCCGAGTTCTTGATACACGATTTTGCCTTGGGCTGCCGCGCCTACGATACCGCGCGGCAATACGCCGCCCTGGCTTTCATCATACGCGGGCGAAAGGTTGCCCGTTTGCTGAATGGCCTTGTTGATGACAAGCGTCCAGGTCAGCGACAAGAACAGGAAAACGCCTAAAAATATGAAAGGTCCGCGATTCATGAGGCTGTGTACTCCAATTCAGGAGCCTCTTCGATAAGGCTGGACGAGGCTTCCTTTTCAGAGCGGCTAGAAAGCAGCATCCAAAAGAAAGTGACATTGCTGGCGATCGCTCCAATGAGGAAGAGCGATAAGCCCATTGAGGTGAGAAAGTAGCTGCTTCGCATGGTGTTCACTACCGCGAGCATGTCGGCCGTACTGCCATTCATCAGATCGCCCTGTTGGATACCCCCGGAAATCAATCCGATCGCGACGACGATTACGCCCATAAGCTGGGTCCAGAATTGCAGGTCAACCAGGGTGGACGAAGGAATTTCCTTATTCAGCAAACGTTGCAGGATGAAGTAGCCGGCGCCTGAAAATACGAGTCCGGCGAAACCGAAGTACGCGAGCTGGCTTACTCCTGCATCGAATACGGAAAACTGAACGACATCCTGAGACATGCGTAAGGCCCCGAAAATCTTGAATACCATTGTCGTCAGGAAAAGCAGGGCTCCCGCAAAGAGGAAACGAGCCGAAGCGCTATCCCAAATCGCGCTGAAGCGCTTGAAGAGGCTGGAAAGGAACTGAATGCCGAAAACCGTCGTTGGAAAAATCAGGCAAAACGCAGCGATAACGCCAGTCGATGCTACCCAAACGGGGATCGGACCATTAACCAACTTAGCCGCGCCCGCTATGCTTGCGCAGAGAATCCAGGTCCAAAACGCGATGTTCGTGTAGCGATAGCCAACCACTGTCACTCCCAAGGTTTTGGGAATCAGATAATAGATAGTCGCCAATCCGAGCGGGGCGATCAACAGTCCGAACACGTTTTCGACATACCAGGCATTCGCCAAAGCTTGGAAAGCTCCCTGAGCGGGCGATCCGACCAACATGATCTGAGCGCCGCTATAGATCCAAGCGAACGAGAACAAGGCGGCCAAGATCCACCATTGCGATGCGTAGGTCGAGCGGTAAGCCCGAGCGCGAAATGCCAACAAACACCAAAGTCCGATACCGAGGAACGAAACGAAGAGAATCAACGAAGCATAGGCAGGAAACTCCAATAGCCGATACGGAAGCTGATCTCCGACCAAAATTCCAATGGTTCCCACAACCACGGCCGTATTCCAAGCCGCGGATACGATCGTCAGAAAAAGGCTGTTGTCCAGTGGCTTTCCACCGAGCCGAGCCAATATGAAAACAGCGCACGCTAATCCTGCATTGAATAGCCAACCATAGACCAAGACATTCCAAAAAATAGGCTCTACCTTGCCATAAGTCAGGAATGAGCAGTCTCCCAAAAACCCAGGCGTGTGCAGCTTGATCGATGCAATGAGCCCGAAAACGGTCGCAACCAACATCCAGACCATCGAAGCCTTGATAATGGACAGCGCCGGGAAACGGATGGAGGCATCGATCGCTCGTTGAGCCTCGCGATTCTTCTCATCGCCATCCAGATTCTGGTGGCAAATCGAAGAACATATATTTCCGATCAAACTCATATTCGTTTATCCCATTCGATACGCGTATGAATCGCGACGACTACTTCGAATTCTCCGCGATAACCAATTCCTTGGCCCGGCTGATCGGCAAACGCACCTTGCCTGCAGCAGGATCGAGAACGGCATAGCCAGCCAGCTTGTCGGAAGCTGCCGCTTCGTGTTCAGCGAGAGAGGGACGCTCGGGAGCGTCTTCGGCTTCCTTTTGATCAGCGCTTTTATACGCCCTGTTGACGAAGAAAGCGAAAATTAGGAACGCTCCCAAAATAGCGACTACTGCCGGGAAGGCGCTGCGAGACGGTGTTTGCGCGGTATGGCTCATCGTTCGTCGATTAGTGGTTGTGATTCAAGCAATCCTGGATTCGCGGATCGCGAATCGGAATGATTTTCGTTTTCGAGTAACTGGTCCAGTAGGCCCACAGCAAGATGCCTCCTGCTCCGACGATTCCCGATGCGTACCAGAGAATGTTCACCGGGCTGGAGAACATTTGGAATACGTGACCGTGATCGTCCTTGAGGGACGGCAGAACATTGAAGAAGACATCGAGGATGTTCATTCCCAGCAACCAGCAGGCCATGAAAGTCATCGCCTTGTAGCTCGTCTTCAACGGGAACTGCAGCATGTAAAGAAATGGGAAGAGGAAATACCCGAAGATCAGAATCATCGAAATCGGCCACCAGATGCCCTCTTCGCGATTGTTGAACCAGAAGGTTTCCTCCGGAATGTTAGCATTCCAGATGAGAAAGTACTGAGAGAAAGTAATGTAAGCCCAGAAGACCGTAAACGCGAACGCCAGAGTCGCGACGTCGTGCAGGTGCTTCGTATTGAGAATTCCCTTAAGCGGTCCCTTAGCGACCAGGAATGCGCAAGTCAGCAGCATCACTGCCAAGGCCGCTCGCATCGCGCTGGCGAATGCCCATACGCCGAACATGGTCGAGAACCAGTGGTACTCCAAGCTCATGATCCAGTCGAAGGCAGCAGCCGTCCAGCTGAGAGCTACTGCGATCAAGCCAATCGCCGCGTGCTTGCGGCTGGAGAAGGTGTGTTTGGCCGCGCCGTCCTCGTCCTGCGTAAGGGAGTTGCGACGGAATGCCCGAGCGAAGTAGATCCAGATCGAGAAACAGAGAACCGCGCGGAACCAGAAGAAGCCTTCCGATAGCCACCAGGTCTTCTTTTGGTAAAGCACGTCCGTGCCTACCGTTCCGTGACCATGAAGCTCCGCTGTATGATCCATCCACAGCCAAAGGATGCCCTGATCGCCGCCGAGATAGGTCAAAGCGAACAAAGGAATAAAGAGGATACCCATATAAGGCAGAGCGGAAATGTAGTGCTCGGCTTGGCGACGCACGATAACGGACCACTCCGCATCGAAGATATGGTGAATCATCACCAGGAACAACATGCCAATGGCGATCGACGTAATGAAGATCAGTCCGATCAGATAGGACCAAGCCGCTAGCTGCGTATCGACGAAGAAGCCGATCAACGAAACCGCCAGGCCAGCCGCTCCGATGAGGAGCCACTTCTTTGGATTAGGATTGAAGTCGTCGCTCATAGTCCGAGCTCCTCTCTTTTAGCGGGAGTCAAATCTTCAGCCTTGCCGTTCGCGGCGCGTTGCAGAGCGCGAACATACAAAACCACGTTCCAGCGATCCTCGACAGAGAGACGATCGCCATATCCAAGCATCGTGTTCATGCCGTTTTTAACCACGTTGTAAAGCTGTCCATCCGTGTAATCGACCAAACGTTGATCGGTCAGGTTGGCAACGGTGAGCATTCCATATTGCTTCGTGATACCTTCGCCATCCCCTGCCGCGCCGTGACAAACCGCGCAGTAGATATTGTAGCGATCCTCGCCGCGAGCCATCGCGTCGAAGTTCACTTCGATTGGAAAGCCCTTGCCGAATGCTTCGCCGCGCATGCCAGTAGCTTTGTATTCGTCAGCTATATACGTGCCGCGAGCGACCGTGCCTTCAATTGGAAGACGAGCAGCCCGTCCATCAGCAAAGAAACCGCTTTCTCCCTGAGGGTGGTACTTCGGCATGCGATCCATGTCCGGAAAGACTTCTAATGGCGGTTTAGTCGACTTGCCGCCGCGAGGTCCGAGAATCGAAACCGCGCCGACAACGCCTAGGATGAAAATGAGATAAACGTATCGCATCGAAATTATTCCTCCAATTCTCCGACTTCAACGGGTTCGAGTTCATTGAGGAAGGCGCGCGTCTTCTCTTCGTCGAATTGCGGATCCGCATTCTCGATGTAGAGGAAGAACTTGTCGTCCGTACTTTGAGCCACGTCCTTGAACTTAAGCATCGGGTGGTAGTGGCGCGGCAGCTTGTTGAGAATGAACATGCCACCGATCGACGCGAAGGCCGAAAAGAGGATAGTCAACTCGTAGGATACCGGAAAAGCGAACTGCGGACTGAAGTAAGGCTTGCCGCCTACAATCAGTTTGTAGCCCTCCATGTAAGGCAGGCTCAAGTCGGAGCCGCCCATAAAGAAGATCATCGTCATGCCCAAGGTGATGCCCAGGGTGCCGCCCACGATAGTGAAGCGTGGCACGCGCGAGCGTTTGAGTCCCATAGCGGGATCCATGCCGTGGATGGGAAACGGAGTGATCACGTCCCAATTCTTGAAGCCAGCATCTCTCACCTTCTCTGCCGCATGCATGATGTCGGCAGGGGTATCGAATTTAGCGATAAGTCCGTGTTGTGTAGCCATTGTCGGAGAGCGTCGCTTTGAATTAGTGCTTGTGTGGATCCGCCTGTGGAGTGACGGCCTTGATTTCCGCCATCGCCATCAAAGGCAGGAAGCGGAGGAAGAGAAGGAAGAGGACGGAGAAGACTCCGAAGGTTCCCACGTAAGTGAAGATGTCGATGATGGTCGGCGAGTAGTAGCCCCAGCTCGAAGGAACGAAGTCGCGGGTCAAGGTCGTTACCGCGATAACGAAACGCTCGAACCACATACCGATGTTGACGAAGATCGAAATGATCCAGACCAGAGCAGCGTTTTCGCGAATCTTCTTAAACCAGAAGAGCTGCGGCGAGATGACGTTGCAGGAAATCATGATCCAGTAAGACCAAGCGTAGTTGCCGAAAGCGCGATTTACGAAGGCGAAGATTTCAAAGTCGTTGGCGCCATAGGCCGCAATGAAGAACTCCATGCCATAAGCGTAGCCGACCATGGTACCAGTCGCCAAAACGATCTTGGTCATGCAGTCGATGTGATACTGCGTAATGAGATCTTCAAGACGGTAAACCGCTCGCAAAGGCAGCATCAGCGTCAGAACCATGCCAAAGCCGGAGAAAATCGCGCCCGCTACGAAGTACGGCGGGAAGATCGTCGTGTGCCAGCCAGGGAGCAAGGAAATCGCGAAGTCGAAGGATACGATCGTGTGTACCGAGAGAACGAGCGGCGTAGAGAGACCCGCCAGCAAGAGGTAGCACATTTCGTAGTTACTCCACTGGCGATTGGAACCGCGCCAGCCCATAGCGAAAAGGCCATAGAGGAATTGGCGGATCTTGGTCTTGGCCCGGTCGCGAACGGTCGCCAGGTCAGGGATCAAGCCCACGTACCAAAAGAGAACGGAGACCGTACCGTATGTCGAAACCGCGAATACGTCCCACAGCAATGCCGATCGGAAGTTTGGCCAGATCGCATTCGCGTTGGGAATCGGGAAGAGGAACCACGCCATCCAAACGCGACCGACGTGAAACACGGGGAAGATGCCCGCGCAGACGACCGCGAAAATGGTCATCGCTTCCGCCGCCCGATTAATGGAGGTACGCCATTTCTGCCGGAGCAAACAGAGAATCGCCGAAATCAACGTACCCGCGTGACCGATACCGATCCAGAAAACGAAGTTGACGATAGCCCAGCCCCAGTTGGCAGGATTGGCCAATCCCCAAACGCCCGTGCCGGTCGCTACCAGGTATACGAGCCCCATAACCGTGAAAGATGCGGTCGCGCAGGCGATGACGAAGCTCACCCACCACCAGGTTGGGGTCTTCTCTTCGACAATGCCGCAAATCTTATCGGTGATCCAGCCGAAGCTGCGATAGTTGTCTACAAGCGCGGGACGCGGGATATCGACAGGATTTACCTCGCCGAGAATCGCCGGCTTCGCTTCGCCAGTTGCTGCGTGCGCGTTAGCCATTAGTGCGCCCCTCCATTTTCATTGTGGGAATCGGAATGTGCTTCATGACCGTGGTCATCGTGTGAATCGTGGCCGTGGTGATCGTCGCCATGATGCGGAGTGGCCGCATCGTACTCGCCCTTGGTGAGCGGTTGATCGTAGTAGTCCGGCATTTCCGGGTTCGGATTGCGGAGCTTGGCAAGATAGGCCGTACGCGGACGAGCGTTGGTGTAGCCCAATACGTCGTAGCTACGCTCGTTCTTCTGCAACTTGGAAACGCGGCTTTCCGGATCGCTGATGTCTCCGAACTCGATCGCGTCCATCGGGCAAACCTGCTGACAAGCGACCTTGATGGTTCCATCCTGAACCTTCACGTCGTTGCTGTCCTTGGCCTTCACCTTTTGAGCGATCTTAGCTTGCTGGATACGCTGCACGCAGTAGGTGCACTTCTCCATCACGCCGCGCATGCGGACGGATACGTCCGGATTCTGAGCCATCTGAACCAGCTCGGGCATTCCCTTGGGAGCGAGCGGACCTTCGTAGAGGCGATCCAGAGGACGTTGCTGATAATCGAGGAAGTTGAAGCGACGAACCTTGTACGGACAGTTGTTGGCGCAATAGCGCGTGCCGATACAGCGGTTGTAAGCCATCGTATTGAGGCCTTCTTCGTCGTGAACCGTGGCATTAACCGGGCAAACCGTTTCGCAAGGCGCCGTTTCGCAATGCATACAAGCGATCGGCTGGAGCGATACTTGCGGATCTTCGGGAATTGCCGCCAAATCGTCCGTGTTGCTGGAAGCGAAATAGCGGTCCATACGGATCCAGTGCATCTCGCGTCCGCGACGCACTTGGTCGCGTCCCACGATTGGAATATTGTTTTCGCTCTGACAAGCGACCACGCAAGCGTTACAGCCCGAGCAGACGTTCAAGTCGACGGCCATACCCCATTGGTGAACGCCTTCTTGATTCGGGTGCTCGTAGAGCGATCCGCCCCGCGGCGTCTCTTGCGAGCGATCCTGGATGGACATGTTCTTGTCCTTGCCCAGGACTGGAGGCGAGTGGCTCTCCATTCCCATGGAGTCGACCCATTTCGGGTCCTTGGCGTAATCGTCGAGGTTGGACTCGCGAATGATGGCTCGGCCTTCCATCGACCAGTGCTCTTGCGTATTCGCGAGCTGGATAACGTCACCGGTCAGTTCGATTGTGGCTCCCGAGACGAAGATAGCGCTCTCGGAAGAACGAAGCTCGTAAGCGCTGAAACCTGAGTTCGTTCCAATGCGGCCCGTACGCGTCCGCCCATAACCAAGCGGCAGGACGATAGAGAAATCGTCCAGACCTGGAAGAATCTGTACGCCGCCTGTAATCGTCTTTCCGCCCACCGTAACCGTCGCGACAGGAGAATAGGAGCGACCGTCCTTAACGACGTTCGGGTTCTTACGGGTAATCTGCAACAGGGAATCCGGAGCGACGATGTCGAGCTCGTGCCCCAGTTTCGGGCTAACGAAAATAGCGTTGTCCCAAGTGATCTTCGACATCGGATCGGGACACTCTTGCAGCCAGCCATTGTTGATGAAGCGACCGTCATCGACGCAAGCGTCATTGGCGAAGACCACTTCCAGACTGTCCTTGCTCGGAGCAGCAGGAACGCTCGCTCCATCGAGCGCTTCCGCGAGACGCATCCCGGAAACCAGGGAACGCTTCGCTTCGTATCCGGAATCCTTGAGAAATCCGTCATGCAGGAATTGATCGAAACCGCTCTTTCCTTTGGCGCCCGACTTTTGCAAGGTCGCGTAGACCAGACTGTGACCGTCCGCATTTTCTTCGCCAAGCAAACGTCCCAGCAATTCGATTTCGGAAATGCCATCGAAAAGCGGGAGAATCATCGGCTGCTGGGCTACGATATCGCCCGCGTAGGTACGGCCATCGCCCCAGGCTTCGAGGAAGTGAGCTTGTACTAAATGGTAGGTCGACTTTGCTGAGGTTTCGTCGTCGTAATATCCCAGACGAAGAACCGAACCGACCTTTTCGAGCTTGCTGCCGAAATCGAGTTCGACCGGCGCGTTATAGACGGGATTGCCGCCAGAAATAATCAGCGTGTCGACCGAACCCGCATCGATAGCAGCTGCCAGATCTTGGATGCTCGCGGACTCGTCCGAGTCAACTTCCACCAAGCTGACCGTTTTGCCGAGGTTGCCCAACTTCTCATTGATAAGCAAGGCGATGGCATGGGCTTCCTTGCTGAGTTGAGGACCTGCGTAAACGAGGCTTTCACCCTTATGGTGATCCAGATCGGCGATAGCGCCCTTGATCCAAGCCTTGGCCTTGTCATTCAAGCTAGAAGCGAGCTTTTCGAAAATCGGCTTCAATGCGTCGCCTTCAACGCCCAACTCGATTTCGAGCGCAGCGGCCGCCAGCAAGGCAGTCGCTCGGCTTGACGAGATGCGCAGACGGTGGTCGGCCATGGCTCCGGTCATCGAGAAGCCGCTCTCCGCCACGTAGAGGCGGTTCATCGAGTCATGCGAATCGAGAACGCGACGCCCGTCAGCGAATTGCTTGCTGAAGCCCATCGCTCCCGGATCGTCTCCCAGGAAATCGCCGGAAATACTGAGGATGCGCTCGGCTCCGGAAAGATCGTATTTCGGCTCGAGGTTCGCGCCGGCGACAATGCTAGCCGCTTGCTTGCCTGCATCGGTTGCAACCGGCTCGTATTCGGCCCAGGTCGCTTGCGGATAAGCCTTTAGGAAGGCCTTCTTGAGGCGGAGGCGGGTCGGCGAAGAAGACTTCTCGGTGAGAACGGCAACACCCTTGCCCTTTGAGGCTCCAAAGGAATCCTTGAGCCCGGTCAAGGCATCGAGGGCTTCATCCTTGGATAGGTTCGCGCCGCTCTTAGTGTAGCGGGTGGAACGATCGGGATCGTAAAGCTCGAGTACGGAGGCCTGCGCCTTGAGGCTGGTACCGCCATTGTAGGCTTTGTAGTCAGCGTTTCCTTCGATCTTGGTCGGACGGCCCGCGTGGGTCTCGACGAGCAAAGGAAGGCTCTCGCCGCGAAGCGAGAAAGAGCTCGCATAATAAAGCGGCTGACCGGGAACTTGGTATTCCGGAGCCTTCGAATGCGGCAGAATGTGAGACTCGGGACGACGACAGCCAGTGAAGCCTACGCCTCCCAGAGCGAAAGATGCCGCCATGATCTTGAAGAAGTGGCGACGATCGACCTCGTTCATCTCCGACGCCTCGACTCCAAACTCGCGTTGAGCTTGCTCGAGGAATTCCGGCGATTGAGACAAGTCGTCGAGACTGCGCCAGTAGCGCGGCCCGGATTGCTCAGCCTTGGTAGCGGGTGTTGCGTTGATCGGTTTCATCGGTGGCAGCCTGAACAGCTCATCGGCGGGTTAACGTTCCATTCGTCGACGAACTTCTTGCCGTCTTCGAGTTGGCCTTTTTCGCCGCCCGGGTGGACCCAATCGAGGTTGGTCACTTCCGAGACAGGACGAATGTTCTCTTCGGGGTGGCGGTGACAATCCAAGCACCAGCCCATACTCATAGGCTGATCGTGCTTCACGATTTCCATCTCGTCGACTCGACCATGGCACTCCACGCAGGATATGCCGCGATTCACGTGGACCGAGTGATTGAAATAAACGTAGTCGGGCGTCTCATGGACGCGTACCCATGGCACGGGCTCTCCGGATGCGTAGCTCGCCCGGACTGGCTCCAGCAACTCGCTGTCGGTCTTGATGATGCTGTGGCAGGACATACAGGTACTGGCCGCAGGGATGTTGGCGTGACCGCTCTCTTCAACCTTGCTGTGGCAGTAACGGCAATCCAAGCCGAGCTCGCCGACATGGAATTTGTGATCGTAGGGAACGGGCTGTACGGGCTCGTAGCCTACGCGTGTGTAATTCGGCGTGGCGTAATAAGTGACGCCGGAGACGACAGCAGCCGCCAGAATGAAGATAAAAACGATTATCTTCAAAGGCAGCGCGTTAGACCACTTTGGGAACGTGTTAGACATGACGCGAAATTCGTTATCGTTCGTTGGCTATATAGAATAAAAGCGAACTAGGCTAGAGGAGCGTTCTCTCTCGAGACCGCCTTCGGATCTTGGCGCAAGTTGAATGCCTTGGCCACCCGTTGAGGCTCGGCAGCCGCAGAGCGACGTCGACCCAGCCATTTTGGCAAGGCAATGGCCGCGGCAAACGCAGCGCCTGCTTTGAATAGGAAAGATTTGCGGGATTTATCGGAACTCACGGGAAAATCTATGGTCGAATGCAAAGTTCGGCAGTGAAGGAAAGAGCGCCTAAATAGCAAATAAAATTTGGGCGCGAGCGTTAACTGGGCGGCGCATTATTAGTAGCCGCATTTTCAAGGAATTGAATTTCTAATAGGAATCGCTAAAATTCCTTAAACAGAACCGCCCTAAGCTCTCGTTCGTAAATTCCGAAAAAGGCCTAGGTATCAATGAATTGACCGTCCTGCATACGAAGGATGCGATCGCACTTTTCAGCGAGCTCCGGATTGTGCGTCACCAGCAACACCGCCTGTCCCTTCTCCTTGGCCAAACGGGTCAGCGAATCGAACACCATCATCGAATTCTTGACGTCCAAGTTGCCCGTAGGCTCGTCCGCCAAAAGCACCCCGGGCATATTTGCAAGCGAACGAGCGATGGCCACGCGTTGTTGCTCCCCTCCCGACAACTGGGAAGGCAAGCGGCGCGTCTTGTCGCCCAAACCTACTTGCTCCAAAAGAGTCCGAGCCCGTTGCTCCATTTCCTTCTGGCTCAAGCGACCAAGCTTTCGCATGGGAAGCATGACATTTTCAGCCGCTGAGAACTCCGGCAGCAGAAAGTGAAATTGAAAAACGAAGCCAATATGCTCGCCGCGTATACGCGTGTGGGCTCCATCCTTATCGGCGGGAACGGGTTCGCCCATGACGCGAATTTCGCCCGAATCCTGTCGATCGAGCAATCCTAGCAAATAGAGCAAAGTGCTCTTGCCGCAGCCAGAAGGCCCGACAATCGCCGACACTTCGCCTCGATAAAGCTTCAAGCTAACCCCTCTGAGCACGTGGACTCGCATCTCCCCCTCGCCCAAGTGTTTGTGCAGTTCGCTGCATTCGAGAGCTACTTCGCTATCGCGTCCGTCGCCCTCGCTCATGTCGCGGTCCCTCTAATAACGTCGCCAGGCACCAATCGCGCAGCCCGAAGAGCGGGAGCCAAGCTGGCGATCATGACGATAAAACAAGCCGCAACAACGGCTTGCAAGTAGTGCCAACCCGACCAGCTAACCTCGAAATACTCAGTTGCGAAAATACCCGACAAAGGCATCGGGACGCTCGAAATGCCATAGGTCACCAAAGCGCCCAAAGCGCACCCTAATATCGTTCCGCACACCAATACCATCGCGCCTTGCCACAGGAATATGCTGGAAATGTCGCGTCGCGTATAGCCCATCGATCTCAAGATGGCGATCTCCCGCGTCTTATCCATTACGATCATAAAAAGCGTGCTGAACATGCCCAAGCCAGATACGATGATAATGGTCGACACGGTTATGGCCGCCGAAACCTTGAGCGTCTTGAAAAGCTGCAGCCAAGATTTTTCGCGATGCTGCCAAGGGGCGGTAAAGTGATTCGCGATGTTCTCGATCGTTTCAGCATCCACCATCGCGCGATCGCGATCGAATACGCTCACTTGAATGAAGCTAACTCCGTGGGGTTTCTTGAGCAATGACCGGGTTGCGCTCAAATGCGTGAATACGCGCGTCTTGTCGATTTCGGATACGCCTGTCTCGAAAATCGCTGACACTTGAAAGCGGCGTTGCTGGTCGACCGCTCGCACGACGAGAGAATCCCCCACCGTTACATCGAGCCGCTCAGCCATCTTGCTTCCGAGCATGATACCCATCGGCTTCTCGCGAAAAGCTGTAATCGAACCTAGCAGAATCTGATCTTCTAAAGCCGACACAGCCATGTGGTCGTCTACATCGATGCCGTAAATCTGGCCGCTGTCTTTCGTAAAGGCGCTTTGCAATTCGATGCTTCCCTTAATGACTGCCGAGGCCGCCTCGATATTCGACAATCCCATGATTGCCTCGATCACTCTTTCGGGATGCTCGACACCCTTCACGTACCGACGATTCTGATCGTCCGAAAGAAAGAAATTCGTGCTGGCGCCCTTGGAGCTGCTGGCTTCCACGAACACTGAGGTCGCTTGAATTCGGTCCTCGATTCGAATCGCTCCATCCGTCCCCAGAATCGTTTCGATGAACAGGTCTTGATAGCCACTCAGCTGAGCTTGAGTCGAGATGAAGAACCCAACTCCGAATACGATACCTGCCAGACTCATCAGCATCGATCGCTTTTTGGCGAGCAGGAATCGGATAGCTATGCGAATGTTGGGCGACATGAATTCGAATCTTCGTTACAGGAAAGCGGCGAGTAAGAAGCCTCTGGACGCTTTCATCAACCCCAAGTTTCTCGAAGTCGCGATTTGGGCAAAAGCTTCGAGATCAGCCAGCCGACAGAGAATTGCTCAATTGGAATACAGCCGATATAATCCCAAATGCGATCATACCCACCATCGCGAATACGCAGAGCAAAACGCCGGTCGAAACCACGCCCAGAAAGGTCTTCACGAACTTGTCGATAATCTCGGTATACTGTCGCGACATCTGACGCAGTCCGGGCACGACATCGCCCGTGTTTTCGCCCACCGTAAAGACATCCAGGGCCATATCATCGAAGTACCCAGTGGACTTGAATGCGGATGAAAGCGCTATGCCTTCCGTCACCTTGACCCTCGCTTCCGCAAAGGAAGCCCGCATCGAAAGATTGAACAGAGAGCGCTCTGCCATGCTCAGCGCCTGGACCATAATGATCCCGTTTTCCAAGAGGAGCGAAAGCGTCTGCGTAAACTGAAGGACTTGCGTATCGCGAATGAATCGCCCCACTCCAGGCAAGCGCAGGATCATGGCATCGAATTTCGGTCGGCCCGCTTCCGAATTGCGCCACGAGATGGCGCTTCCTACCCCAAGCGCCACTCCAATCGCTCCAATCCAGCCGTATTTCAACAAAGCATCCGATACCCCGATCAGCAGTTTAGTAGACGTTGGAAGGTTGCCGCCCAAGGAAGCGAGCAAGCCCTCAATGCGAGGCAGCAAATTGAACAGGAAAAGGCCGACCAATCCAAACGCTACCAAAATGAGAAAACTGGGATAGGCCAAAGCCGCCCCCAACTTCGAACGAATCGCCTTGGACTCCTCCATGCTTTCCACGATTCGACCGATTACGCTGCTTAGGTTGCCGGTCGCTTCGCCCGCTTCGACGAGACTGATCACGCTTTCGTGAAATACCCGCGGCTGTTTGCGAAAGGCTTCCGAGAGCGAACGCCCTTGCCGAAGATCGTCCCACAAGAGCGTCGCAAGCAACTTGCGCCTCGGATCGCTCATCCTCGAGCTCATCAGACCAAGCGCATCCGCCGATTGGATACCGCAATCGAGGAGTTCCCGCAAACCCGAGAGAAAAGGCAGCGCCAATCCTCGATTGAGCGTTTTCTCCTGAACAACGTTGCGGTCGCGGCTAAAGAGAGCCGACCAGCTAGACCCTTGCTCATTGCTCCGCAAGCTCGCTCCCGCCTCGGCAACCGACATAGGACGAAGTCGGCGGGCAGTCAATTTCTGCAGAGCGAGCTTGCGACTGGCCGCCTCAATCGAACCGCGAACCGATTCGCCCTTCGCGTCTTTGGCGCTGTAAGTGAAGCTAGGCATAAATGGAATGCGAAATGTGGAATGTGGAATTCGAAATTGGATTTCGAAGGATCAAATTGCAGGATATTCGAGGATTCGCGATCGTCGCAAAAACCTCATTCCTCATTCCACATTTCACATTCCACATTTTCTCACTATCCTTCTTTAATAGAGATGGTACGCACGACTTCGTCGAGAGTGGTCAATCGCTTCAGAGCGAGATTCCATCCGGATTCGCCCAGAGTCACCATGCCTCCTTGACGTCCTATTTCACGCATCACGGGAGCGGCTTCTCGACGAACTATGGGATCGTGCAGCGATTCCGAGACTCGAAGGATCTCGTAGATTCCAATACGTCCTTTATAGCCCAAATTACGACAGCGTTCGCAACCGCGAGCCACTGGCAATTCGGTCAGCCCTTCGATCGCGCTCTCCGGCATGTCGAGAACCTTCAAAGAATCCAAAACTCCGGCACGATCGACGGGGACCATTTCGTAGCAATCCTGGCAAAGGCGGCGCAGCAATCGTTGGGCGATCACGAGTTCCACACCGGAGGCGATAAGAAAGGGCTCTATTCCCATATCGGTGAGACGCGTGATGGCGCCCGCCGCGTCATTGGTGTGCAGCGTACTGAACACCAAGTGACCCGTGAGCGACGCCTGAATGGCGATATCGGCTGTCTCCTTGTCGCGAATTTCCCCGACCATAATGACGTTGGGGTCCTGGCGCAGAACGTGGCGCAACGCCTCGGCAAAGCCGAAGCCTATCTCCGTTTTGACTTGGATCTGATTCACGCCGGGCACTTCGTACTCGATGGGGTCCTCGACCGTTATGATCCGACGGTCTTCGGAATTGATCTTGCGAATAAACGCATTGAGCGAAGTCGACTTGCCCGATCCGGTAGGCCCGGTCACCAGTATGATTCCGTGCGGCAACCCCAGGACGCGATCCACCTTATCCTGATCGTTCTCCGACATTCCCAATTGCTGCAAGCTAAGCGGCGAACTCTTCTTATTGAGCAAACGCAGACTGATGCTCTCGCCATACATAACCGGCATCGTCGAAAGACGAATGTCCAAAGTCGCATCGCCTGACTTGAGATTGATGCGTCCATCCTGCGGCAAACGGCGCTCTGAAATATTGAGCTTCGCCATGATTTTCAGACGCGATACGATGGCATCTTGGAAGCGGCGTAGATTGTCGGGAACCGGTACGGATACCAGCAGACCGTCGATGCGATAACGTATCCGCAGCTCCTCCTCCATCGGCTCGAAGTGGATATCCGTAGCGCCATCGTCCACTGCCTGATGGAATACCTCGTTCACAAATCGGATGATAGCCGCATCCTCATCCTCTTCCTCGTCGACTTCGGCTACGACCAGGTCATCGTCGATATCGAAAGACTCGTCCAAGCTCTCGGCGCCGACTCCTAAGTTCTGCGTAATGAATTTCGAAATACGATCGGGGTTCGCCAAACGCCACTCAGGTCGTTGTCCACAGGTTGCGTAAACCCAGTCGTCCATGATCGAATCGATGGGCCAGCCTGTCGCCAGGACAAGGCGCGTATCTTCTTCCTCTTCATTGGCGATGGGCACGCAATGAAATTCGTGCAGGATTCGCAGCGGAATCGAACTTAAGCGATCCAGATCGAAACGTTCAGGCGAGACCTGGCGCATCCCTGTCAATCGACCCAACTTATCCACCACTTCGCTGAGTTCCCGGTTTTGAAATTCGGCGATTTTCTCAAGTCGTTCGCTGCGGCGCAGCTCTTCGATTTCCGATCGCTGATCTTCGTCAAGCGAGAATGCCTCTCCGATATCAATCTCCGCCAGCATCGTCATCATTCTCCCATCGATCTAGTTCGCACCATCATCTATGATGTCCTTGCGCAATGCCCTACGTCGTCGAATTTCTTCGGCGACGCGTTGCATGCGTTCCCGCACCTCCTCATCGCTCTCAGCCCTGATATTCTGAGGCTGCTGACGCGATTGGACTCTAGGCGGATTGCTCCTCGCTGGGGCTGCAGCCTGAGCAGCTCTCTGCGGAGCGGGCCTGGGAGCATCCTTGAGCGTAATAATGTCCGCGTCCTTCAAGGTTAAGCGACGCGTCGTATTTCCCTGCCGAACCACGATCGACTCTTCGCCGGGCTGCTTGCCGGGATCGTACCGATCCAGACTGATTCCATCCTCGGCGGCCTCTTCCTTACTAAGCCAGTAACTTTTCTTCGATTGCGGATCGTATAGGCTCAGCCAAGTAACTCCACCGATTTCAACCACTCCGTTGAATTCCATAGAGTCCAAGGGAGTCGCCGCCGTTTTCTGGGGAGCTGCGACAGGAGTCGATTGACTGGGGCGGAGAAAGGGCGACTTCTGCTCTTGCCCTAGAGTATTCGCCCCTAGAGCTCCGAGAAGGATTATAGCGAATTTGTATCCTATGTTCATGTCGCCTCCTATCTATTTCTTGAATCGCTTACGCGTCGCCGAGTCGCGGCGCTTGTTTTCATCGAAAGCCGGAAGCGAATCTTTTTTGTCCTTTTCTCGCAGGTCGAATTTATCGCCATCGAGATAGCTGCTCATCTTGCCCTCGATAGGATGAACGTCGAGCAACTCCTCCGCATCGCTGTTCGCATCGTTCGAATCGCGAATGACCTTGGGGCGAATAAAAACCAGAAGCTCTCGTTTTTCGTATTCGACGGTATTCCTTCTGAACAAATTTCCCAAAAGCGGAATTTCCCCGAGCACTGCCATCTTGTTCTCAGCAGCGGTCTCTTTGCCTCGCTGCATTCCCCCTAGCACAACGAGCCCATCGTTTTTGACGCTAACGAAGGATATCATCTGACGTCGACCGATTATCGGCTGAGAGTTTCCATTGATAATCGTCGTACCGCTAACGTCATTCACCGATTGATCGATTTCCAATTGAATGATGTCATTCGGTCCAATCAATGGCTTAACCTTCAGTTCGATCGCGATGTCTTGATACTGGATCGTTTCGCGAACGGAGGTGCTCAGCGTATTGTCCGTAGTCGTGCCTGTGACGATCGGCAATTGCTGGCCAACCGTAAACGTAGCCTCTTGGTTGTGAGTCGTGAGCAGCGTCGGCACTGACAAAACTTGCACGTTATTATCGCGAATCGCCGTGTCGATGATTCCATCGAATGTAAGGTTCGAGATAACGCCTGCAGTCTTGTCCAAATTGAACGAAATATTATCAGCTCCGACTCCAAACACATTGAGTCCCGAACTCCCGCCAAGCGTAATATTCGGAGCGCCCGGTTCCTCGTTTTGAATGTAGGTGCCCGTTATCTGATCCATCCCTCGCGCCACATTCTTTTCCAAGCTAACCTCGGCGATAATGACCTCAATCCGTACTTGCGGCAGCAATACATCGATTTTGGCGATTAACTCGGTCATCAAATCCAAGTCGCTTCGAGTTCCGGAAATGATGAGCGAGTTGCTGCGTTCGTCCGCCTCGATCGTCATGAACTCGCTGAACTGGCTGTCACGATCGTCCAAAGTCGTTCGAACGGCATTCGACACTTGCTGCTGACGGGCTTGGTTCTGCGGCGCTTGCCGATTCGCGTTTTGATTGACGCTCTGGTTTCCACCCTGGTTCTGCTGGCGATTATTATTCGCATTGGCCTGCGACCGGTCGCCTCCTTCCGTCGAATTCGAACCACTCACGAACGAACTGAGCAGTCCCGCCACTTCAGTCGCTTGAGCATGGTTGAGGATAATCACTTCGATTCGCGTTGCCGGGTCGGATTTGATGTCGAGCTTTTCGATGATGTCATCAAAGAAAGTCATGTTGGATGGCTCCGACATGATGATGATCTGATTCGTTCGATCGTCCGATGCGATAGCCGTATTCGAACCGAAGAGAATCTGATTGGGAATCGCGCCTTCTGCTCCAGCGACGGACGCGGGCGCAACCGTGGCTACTGGAGTCGCATTCGGACGTTGAGTCCGAGCTTGGTTCCGATTCGGAGCATTCGTTCCCGACTGATTGTTCGTTTGACCGAAGTTCGTCCGCGCGGCATCGATCAAACCCTGTATTTGCTGGGCCACTTCACTGGCTTGAGCGAAATCCAAAGTGTAGAATCGCGTCTCAACATTCAGTCGACTCGGCTTGTCGACTTCAGAGACAACGTACTCCAATCGTTGCAGATTGCTCACCGTATCGGTCACGATCACTGCATTCGAATTCTGAAAGGGAATAATCGTGCTGAAATTGGGGCTTAAAAAAGGCTGTATTTGCGTTTGGAAGGTCTGCGAATCCAAATATTCGAGACGAAACAGCTTGCTCACGACCTTTCCGCTCGGAGCTCGATTCTGCAAGGAGTCAATTTCAAGCTCCGGCGCCTCAGTTCGTATATTGGCGATCGGCACGACCTTCAGAAACTTATCCCCGAGAGGAGTGACGCCGATTCCGTTTATGCTCAGCAAGCTCTCTATTGCTAGAATGGCTTCGTCGCGGGTCATATCCCCCCGACTATCGAACGTGAACTCTGGGGTCGGCAGTGACTGGGGGCGGATAACCGATCGTTCTGTAAGGATTTCGAGATAGTGGAGCACGCTCACCAGCTTCTCTCCCCTCCAGAGAATACGAACCGCGTCGTTCCCGTTAGGAGAGTCCGCGGCGTCCTGAGCTACAGTCGTCGACATCGCGATGGTCAAAGAGAAGACTAGAAGCGCTGCCTTAGTCACAGAAATTTGTATCCAATTATTCATGGCGTATATTCGATGGACTCCAACTCCAATTTAACCGACAAGTACTGAGGCGTCCGGCGCTCGGCCTGGATCTTGATCTGCCTCAAGCTTACATAGGGCAGATTCTTCTTAATCTCATTGGTGAACTCGATCAGCTTGTTGTAATCCGCCTTATTCAAGTCGATGGTAAACGTGTGAAAAGTTAGCGGTTGACCGTACTCCGACTTGGGATCGTTGGTCTTGAAATTCGTGAATCCGTATTGCCGGATCAGATTATCGATTTGAGCGTTTGCCTCTTCCACCGAAGGCAGCTTCTCGAGATCCACGCTATCGATAATCGCCTGATACTGAGCGAAAATCTCGCTTTCGTTAGCGATTCGATTGCCCTGCCGTTCCGCTTCGCTATTGGCGAACATTATCGAAGTTCGCGAGACGGAATGCCTATCCATTTGGAAGGTCAGCCAAACGCCTAACAACGCGGCGACGAAGAAAACCGACAGAACCTTCTCGCGCATCGAGAGCCGAGAAAACCTTGAGCGAAGAAAGGTATTCCAATACTGGATTTCTCCCACGGCCTCGTTTGCCTTAGCCATTGTCCGCTACCTCCTCGAGCGCTTGAAACGCGCCTGGCTTGAAATTAAGCAACGCCGTAAACGTCGTGCCTTCCGGCCGATTCAGTACGTTCTGCAATTCGACGGACTCTATTTTCACGAAACGTTCGAGCCGTTGCTTGAACTGATTCGCTTGGCCATTGCTCGTGGCCGTCGCATTCACTCTCAATCCATTCGGGCCATTCGTCTCTGCGCTCGTAAATATAACAGCATCGGTAAGAAAAGGAGTGATCGCTATCAGCATGTCGAAGGGCTTCAAATCGGAATCCCTAAATGCTATCATTTGATTGGTCGTCGCCTCGCGAGAATCGATCAATGCCACTCTCGGCGACTGCTCTTCATTCCATTGCTCGCGCAGATTCACATAGGCTTCCTCGGCGACCCAAACCAACTCGCCCAATACCAACAGCGCAAATGCCGCCGCCATCCCCAAAACGGCCTTCCAGACAAGCAAACTGCGACGTTCTTCAAGCTTCGCCTTTTCTAGCTTTTCGGGATCCCGCAGGTCCATTTGCCACAGGGCATCGCGCGTAACGATGGCCTCAATTTCGCCTTCTTCGCTGCTTTGCGCCTTCAGTCTCAATTGTCTCTTGCCAATGTGAATCGCCGTATCCGCATTCCAAATTCGCAACATCTTGCCGGCGATTCGATCGCCAAGGCGCTTCTGAGCCGACGCGATAGCGAGCTCTGTATTCTCGAATTCGCCGTTTTCGTCGATTTCCCTCGCGAAGCCCTCGAAGTAAGCCGGCAATTCCGATAGAGCGTCGAATTCGAAGTAGGCCAGCGAAGTTTCAGAAGCCACCAGCAAGGGTCTTTCCTTGTCACGTCCTCCCGCTAAAGCTCCGATGCAAAACTCAGGCAAAACGACTTCCTGTTTTTCCCATGCCGCGACCGTTCCATTGTCGAACGAACGCCGGTATCCAGAAAACACAAACGCGTAGCGTTTCGCATCGTCAATGGCATAGCCGAATTGAAGGTGCTCGAGCGGAAATGGAGACAGGCTTTCAATCTGCAACTGCAAATACCCTTCGAGCTCGCTTTCTTCCACATCGGCCGGCACCTCGATCCGTCTGCAGAAGAAAAACTGACTCGCTGCAGTACCCGTCTGCATGGTCAGCGTTTTTCCTTTATTCTGTGATTGCTCGCGATTTGTCACGTTCGTTGGAAGTGTCTTAAGAAGGCCGGGCGTTATTCATGCCGGGTTCTTCCCTAAGCTCAAGGAAAAGGAACGGGTACTGAAGTTCCCCGGTTTCACTATTTCCCTCGCCTTGGGAGTCTACACTGATGGTGCCGATCAGGGAATAGGCGCTGCCGCTTTCCTGCACGGTTACCTTGATCGTCAAAATGCTGATTTGATGCGTTATCGAGACGCCCGCTTCCGTCTCTCCAATCACATCGGCGATCTCGCCGCCTGCCGCGAAGTAATTGTCGTCCTCCGTACCGTATATGCCGTCAAATCCGGCCAAATACTCCTGCAAGGTCTCGACTTGTATTTCGTTTAGGCCGGCAAGCGACTGCAAGGCTATCGGCGAAGCGGCGTTCACATTCATCTGTTCCACTGGATGATGAGTCAGCATCTCCGACAATTGTTCGAATCGCTCGTTGGGAAATCCGTTTTCATCGAAAAAATGATCCTTGAACCCGAGAATCGAAGAAAGCTCGTCCAAAGACCTCAGGGCTTGATTCGCGGGGCGCATCTCCATCTCCGTCGTGCTGTACTCGCGCGATTCGCCGCCATCGATTCGAGCCTCGTCATCCTCGTCTATCCAATCGAGCAGCGAATTGGTTAGGGTCTGGCTGACATCTAGGTCGAATTCCATTTCATCGAACAATAGAAACAGAGAGCCTTCATCGAGCTCGTTTATTCCCATCTTAGCCGACTCGTCGATGAATTCGTACGTTACATTGAGTCCCTCCGGCAATTCGATCTGAGCGTAGTCGAGAGGATCGGACCATCCTTGCGCAGGGGAATAAAGGGCATTGTCAACGGACTTTACGTCAGCCAGGACCGCGACCGCCACTTCTAGCATGGACCAAGCTTCAAGCCGCAGTCGAGACCGCTCGACATAGTAGCCTTCTCCCTGAACCTCGACCTGGGCCCTCTCGACAAACTGAGTCAGTACATAACTCACGACGATGATAAGCACCAGGACCATCAATAAAATCGAGCCACGTCGTCCTCTAGCGGAATGCATTCGAAATCCCTTCATCCTCAAAACATGGGCAGGCCGTTGAAAATGGCCGGAACAACGATCTGTCGCTTCTCTTCTTGTCCCTGGTACTCGAAAGTCAGTTCGATCCGCTGAGGAAGCAAATAGCTTCCATCCGTTTCCTTTTCAGGCTCCTCGAAGACTTCCCATTCGGCTTCCTCTTCCTCCAAGTCGATGTAGAAGTAGCGAATGCCCTTCACGAAAGGCGAAATGAGCGTCCTCCGCGGCGACTCGTCCTCGAAATCCTCTTCCAGGCGCGAACGCCAGAGCATGTAAAGGCCTTCTTCGTCGTCCAGTTCCAGCGAACAGACGACATGGGGCAACCGTTGCTCGGGCCAAACGAGGACGCCCGGACTCTTTTCCAGTTCGAATGTGAGGAATTGCTGATTCTGATACTCTCGGCTTCCCCATTCGCCCCAATAAATCGGAGTCTCCGCCTCCCCAGCGGGCAGTTTCCAACTCGATGATTGAACGGAATGTTCCAAAAAACGAGAAACGCCGCGCACGTGTTTCTGAAAAAGCCAAACGTTAGCGCCTTTGCCCCACAACTCCCCCATGGAAAATACGAACGACGTCGTCGCCACCAAGAGCATCGCTCCAATGAAAACAGCCACCATCACCTCCAGCAAAGTAAACCCCGCCCGAGATCGTCGCGAATTTCGCCGCTGTCCTAGCCCGTCCATCCCCTAGTCGAGCCCCGCTTGCTTTTCCAACAGCCGATCTCTGGTATCGGCTCGCAGTTCCGCCCGTTCAATCGGATCCGACCAGGTTGGTCGCGTCAGATAGTGAGTCTCCACTACCTCTTTCATTTCGCCGGATTCCTTATCCAGAATCTCAATAATCAATGTCAGTCTGAACAAATCGGCAACTAGCATCGATTCGTATTCGGCTTCCCAAGACGCTTGCCCGTGGCTGCCCGTGAAGATCTCGCCCCCTTCTTCCAGTTCCTCGACGTCAGTAATGACCAATACTTGCTGGCGAATCAGAGTCAGGTCCTGCTCGTATGCCTGGTCTATCTGAATCGTGGACAAAGCATTGATAATATTAAGATACGATGCGGCGAAAGTCGTTACCGCCATGCCGAAAAGCGCCATCGCCAACATGACCTCCACCAGAGTGAAGGCGCGTCGCAAGCGAATCGACGCTTTCTCTCTTACCGTGGCCTCTCTCACAATCACGACTCTTCTTCCAAACCCGTCATTTGAGAGCTCGTCCAAGGATCGATCTGGAAGCTGCTCTCGTATCCAGCGATCTTCAGATCAACGGAAAACGGAGTGCACGTGCCATCCGGATAGAAGACGATGGATTCGATTTTTCGCTTTGTCACCAGCTCTCCTCGAACGAGACGATAGCCATCTCGCGGCAATGTCTCTTGAAACAAGACCTCGATTTCAACGTCCTGTCCCAAGTTTTCCGTATCCACTTCAAACACGTGTTGCTCTCCCCCGGAATTGACGACAAAGGCATTCAACTCTTCATCGAATCGCACGACATGAGGCTGCCGCGAGAACACGGCCGCTTGCTTGGCCCGCTCTACCGCAGCCCACATCTCGTTCTGGAGAGCTTCCAGTTCGCCCTGCTTGAGCAGCGAATTGATATTCCAAACGAAAAGCGAAGAAAGCAAAGCGATCAAGGCGATCGTCAGCATCATCTCGATGAGCGTCAGTCCGCTTCGCGCTTCCAATCCCCTTCTCCGTCTATGCATACGATCCAAAAAAATTGGGACCGGAAAAAGTATCCGATCCCCATGTATTTATTCGATTGTTACCAATTCGTAATATCGTCGCCTGATTCCGTACCATCCGGTCCGAGCGAAAACAAATCGTAGCTCGACGTATTCTGGGCCCCCGGATAGCGATACTGCAGTTGATTGCCCCAGGGGTCTACGAGATCCTCCGGATTTTCAATGTAGGGGCCTTTCCAACGTCCTCGATCGTTTTCAGGGCGAGAAAGCAAAGCCTTCAACCCTTGCTGAGTCGAAGGAAAGCTTCCCATATGAATTCGATAGCTCGTAAGCGGCGTCTTGAATGACTCCTTTACCTTAAACGCTACCAGTTGCTCTTGGTTGTCGCCGAATATCTTATCCACATTGGCCACGACCAGCCCGAACAGCAGTACCATCAAACCGATGACCAGCATGATCTCGATCAAAGTAAAACCTCGCTTGCTCGAGTATCTGTTTCGATTCCGTTTCGTTTCCGTCTTCATACGTCTAAATCTAAGATCAATCTATTAAGGGTCAACGCTCCGAACCCTATGTTCCCTCTGACGCCTAATGCAATCCCCTGGTTTCATTTTTGAAGGGGTCTACTCATAGGTTAGGCGCTGTCCGCGCCAGGCCATCCTGGAACAAGCGACCAGAGCTAGTGGGGCCCCCGGTTGCCCGAAAAACGAATCCTTTGGATCGCCTTCAAGCGGATTTCCCAAGATAGAAAGTGGACTCGGTTTCCTCCGACGAACGCAATCTATACCAGAGCCTAGGGAACAGTCGCGAGATGGGCGGCAATATTGGACCGCATACCTAGGCAAATCGCGCGCCTCACGCTTCCGCCTCTCGTTAAAAAATTGCGACCCCGAAAATCGAACGCTCGAGACCAACGACTTACAAAGTTGGCACGCGAATCGCTATGCAAAGAACGTTCGAAATTATGATCGCATCGACAAAAGTTACCGAGCAGGCAGAAAACCGATGGACGCTCATCGTGGAGCGCTTTCGCAGCGCCTGCATTCTCTATCGAGAAGGCTGCCCAGTAGAGTCGAGGCGCATCATAAAAGACGAACTGCCCGAACTGATTAGAGCCTGGATCAAGCTTTTGCCGCCTTCGCTGAAGGAAGATGCTAAAGCTGACCTGCGAGACATGTTCACCCGCGAGCAGTCGATCGTCGATCAAGGCCTGAAGCTGCAAAACATTTTCAAGGAAACCCTCGTCAAGAACATCATTCCTCAAGTCGAGGAGCAAGTCGCCGCCAAGTATCGCACGCTCTACGTGAAAGAACACGAGAGACGCAAAGCCCAGCGAGAATCGGAAATCCGAGACCCCTGGCAACCTACTGCCAGTCGCGTCGAGCCCAGCTTCGCCTCTCGTCCACGTAAGCGGATCGGCCTCGACGATGTTCAAGGCATGATCGATGCGGTTCAAGAAGAGGAAGGCGACAGCGTTTCGATCGCCGATTCCATCGTCTCCCTCGATTCGATCGTCGGAGCTCTCAACAACGCCAAAATCGAGCCCCTGCTTCCGGAAGGAGACGCCATTTCAATCTAATCCCTCAACCGCAATCCAATAAAAAGCGTAATAATATGACAGACATCGCCACATCATCCGACTCTTCCGTAGCCATGCTCGACCGTTCCAATCCAACGAACGCCCTGCTGGTTGGCCTCGATCTCGGAACGAATACCACGTGTATCGAGTTCGCCGACTCCAGCAAAGCCGAAACGGAACTCTCAGAACTGATTCCTTCTCTCGTTGGCTACGCCCGTCCAGGCATTCTGCCCGACGTCATCCCAGGCAATGAAACCACCCTTTTCGGAACCGATGCTCTTAAATATAAGCTCCATTTGGATCTCGTCCAACCGGTACGCGACGGGATCATCGAAGACAAGGACGCGGTCCGCGACTTCATGGAGCACTTGAAAGCGAAGACCGGCGACCGCGAAGACACCGAAATCCGAGCAGTAATCGGCGTACCAGCGAACGCAGGTTCCGAAGCTCGTGAAAACGTACGCGTCGCCGCTACCGGTCTTTTCGACAAGGTGATCCTCATCCCCGAGCCCTTCCTCGCCGCCCTCGGATGTCGCGAAGCGAGCAAGCTTTCGGACGCGGATTACGTCGATCCCATTACTAATTCCATTTTCGTCGATATCGGAGCCGGATCTTCCGACGTTTGCCTCATTCAAGGCTACTATCCCTCTAAAGAAGATCAAATCAGCTTCCCGTTCGCAGGCGACGCTGTGGACGAACTGATTCAAGAAGCGATCCTCGCCAAGTATCCTGATTGCGGCATCTCCGTTGCTAAGTGTCGCGAGATAAAGGAACAGCATTCATTCGTTCGCGGAGCGAAAAACTCCGTCGAAGTTCCGGTAATGGTTGCGGGCAAGGTCAAGCAGCTCGAGGTCTCCGACGCTATCGACAACGCATGCAACGCGTTGCTCGATAAAATCTACGAAGCAGTAAGAGCTCTTATCGTCAAAGCCGATCCCGACAGCATCCCTAACCTATTGCAGAACATTATCATGACGGGTGGTGGCAGCATGATTTCCGGGATCGCTCAGGCGCTCCAGGACATGTTGACTGACGAAGGTTTCGAAGGCTGCCAGGTTTCCTCCATCGGCGAAACCTTCAAAACGCGCGTCGCCACTGGCGCTCTGATCGCGGCTCGCCAGGCCAGCGATCGCCAATGGCAGACTTTGATCAAGTAATTTCATAGGTAGCAGCGGTCTCGAATAGGGGTTGAGACCGCACAGTTGCCACAGTTTGTGGTGCAGGAATAGGATGGCGGGCTCTGGTTTATCTGGGGCCCGTCTTTCCATGTCCGAAGCGCTCCGTTTCCCGCGCAACGGACAAGCTAAAACCCGGTAAAACGCCTAGACTGCGGATCCCGCAGGCCTTTAGAGCGAAAACTGGAAACCCCGAGCGATGCCTCCATCCCATTAAGTTCCTGCGCAATTGACGCTTAAGAAAAAGACACTGCGACCGTAATTCAAGGGAGCAACAGGAAGTTCAAATAATGAAAAGCGTCGTAATTATAGAAGATCAAACCGCAGTCCGGGAAATGGTTTCCGAGTTTATCTCAATGCTGCCAGGCTACGAGATTGTGGGGTCATTCGGCAACGGCGAAGAAGGATTGCAAGGATGCATTAAGCTAAAGCCGGACACCGTCATCCTCGATGTCGGTCTCCCAGAACTCAGTGGTACAGGGGTACTTAGAGGCCTCACCTTGCACGTCCCGGGCGTTAAGGTTCTCGTCTTTTCCGGAAAGGCGAGCTCCGCAAACATCCGCGAACTTCTCTCCGCTGGAGCTCAGGGATACGTCGACAAGATGGACGGTTTCGACGAGTTTAAGAAAGCCCTCGACATCATCTCTGGCGGTGGAACGTTCATCGGCCCGAAGATGGCAAGCGTCATGCGCTCTCTTATCCTCAACCCCGATTCCAGCTCTAGCGAAATCCCTCTCTCGGATCGAGAGAAGCAAATTCTTCAGCTCGTCGCGGAAAGTTTCTCAACGAAAGAAATTGCAGCTCGCCTCAATATTTCCGTTCGCACGGTGGACAACCATCGCACGAACATCATGAGGAAGCTCAATCTTCACGATGTCGCAGCGCTCACCCGCTACGCCATTAAGAACGAATTGATTTCGTTGGCGTAACAACCGCCTTATTCCTCGCAAACCGCAACATCATTTCCCCTGTTCAAGCCTCCCACGAGATTGGACAGTAATCTTCTCTAAGTCGCGTCGCGAGTCTCACTCGCGACGCGACTTTAGGCTGAAAGGAATCAGCCTCTCCCACACGCATCTCCCATGGATGGAAACGATCCAGAATTATCTGGCGACTTAGATCAAGCGGACTTGCCTGGCCAGCCGCGGCCCGGCAAACGCAAGCGCGTCGATTCTCGAAGCGCTGCTCTTCATACCGCTGCGTCACAATCCAATTTACCCCAATCTCATACTCCGAGCCCCTTCCCCATTGCCGATTGGAAGCTATTCGCTGGTTTTCAGCTCGAAGGCGAAAACGCCTCATTCGCCTTATTAGACGGTACCGGTTGCTTCATTGACGACGCTCCAGGCAAGCAAACCCTCTGGGGAACGAGCGGAAGCGCTATAAAAGGCCAATCCATCGCCGACCTCATTTCCGATTCGCCGAGCCACTTTCTCGAGTGGCTTTTCGACCTGAGTCCGGACACCGCCGACCGTCCATTCTCTACCGTCTTTTCGAATCAGAAGTCTCCCGGTCGAGCAGTTCAACTTAAGCGACTCCCGCTATTCATCAGTGGCGATCCAAGACAGACGCGCATAGTCGTAAAAGCGGCTCCCGCTCCCGAAACGGCCGAAACGCCTAGGCAACCCGGCAAGCTCGAATCCGAGCATGGGCTCGACGGGACTTTCAAAAGCGCCAACCCAAGCTGGACCCATAGCTTGGAATACACCGAAGATGAGCTCGTCGAATATTCTCTTAGAGAATTGATCCATCCTTCCGATCACGACGACTTCGATCAATTGCTCGCCAAGCTAAACGCGATTGGCGGACCGTGCAGCGAATTGCTTCGCATGCAATCGAAAGCGGGTCGCCTTCACTCCTTCCTCGTTCGAGGCGAACGCTCGTTCGACGGAAAATCGCTACGAATCTCGGCAAAGGAAATCAGTTTGGATTCGGAAGACCCCATCAGTGGATTGATTGGAGTCACCACTGAACTTGTCAACGAATCCGTCCTGCTTCTCTCTCAAGATCAGCGCGGTTATTCCATTCGCTATGCGAATCGCGCTTTCGAAGATTCCACAGGTTACCAAGCTTCCGATATCCTAGGAAAATCGATTGCCGATATCGAATCGAAGGATACGGATTTCGAACGCGCGGGAGATATAGAATCGGCGATCGGTCTCGACGATACCCTGAGACTCGAGTTTCTGCTCAAGAGCGTAGACGCAGCGCCTATTGCTACTCGAGCTCGGTTCCTTCCCCTTCGAGACGACCAGGGGCGCACGCGCTTCTACGCGGCAATCTTCGAAGATTTGACTAAGGAAAAAGCGGTTGCCAACGAACTCGAAACGAAGAATCGAGAATTGAGCGAGGCGCTCGTATCTCTGGAAGAGACCCAGAAGACAGTCATCCAACAAGAGAACCTCAGAGCCCTCGGACAAATGGCCAGCGGGATCGCTCACGACTTCAACAATCTATTGGCTCCAATTCTCGGTTTCTCGGAGCTATTGCTGAATATGCCGGCTGACGCTCGGGATGAAAAGAAACTCGAATCGTTCCTCAAGAAGATCCAAATCGCCGCCCAAGATGGAGCCGCTGTAGTCAGCCGACTTCGAGAATTCTATCGGGCCCACAATCGCGAAGAAAGCGAAGACGCATTGATCGATCCCGCCGCGTTGATCGATCAAGTGAAGGATCTCACGAAACATCGGTGGAAAACCCAGTCGGAAGCCCGTGGAATCGATATTAGATTCGATACCGATATTAGATCGAAACGCTGCATCCGCGGCAATGAACCGGAGTTAAGACAGTCGTTGGCCAATATCGTTATCAACGCAGTCGACGCCATCCAAGAAGACGGCGCTATTCGCATCATTGTAGACGATTACCACGATCGCATTCGCATTCGCGTAAAAGACACTGGGAACGGCATGCCCAGACATATCCAGGAAAAGTGCCTGGACCCTTTCTACACGACGAAGGGTCAGCTCGGCACAGGACTGGGACTTTCCATCGTTTGCGGCATCGTAAAGCGCCACGGCGGCGAGTTTGCCATCGACTCCATTGAAGGCGAAGGGACCACTATCGATATGAGCTTCCCCGCAGTCGACGCCACTGAAGCGCCGGAGCTCGAAGACGTTGACTCCAACGTTTGCGAAGGCTCGCTACGCATCATGCTGGTAGACGACGAGGATATTCTCCTAGAAGTCATTTCGGAACTGCTAGCATCGAGCGGCCATATTGTGGATACGTTTTCCAGTCCGGAATCGGCTCTGAAGCAATTCTCTCGAAATAACTACGATCTGGTAATGACGGACCGAGCCATGCCTCATATGAGTGGCGATCAATTGGCAGCCGCTATCAAGTCCATAAAACCAGATACGCCCGTGTATCTAATGACTGGATTCGGCGACGTCATCAAGGAATTCGGAGAAACGCCCGCGAATATAGACGATGTTTTGGGCAAGCCCGTTCCACTCGAAGCGCTGAATCGCAAGCTTTCCGAACTCGTGTCAAGCAAGCGCGCGAGCTAAGTTCGAAGAGCATGCCTATAAGAAAAAGTTGCGTTGACGTTCGCTTATCGGCAACTCGCAACGCTCCATCGCTTTGAGCAAATCCTCCCAAGCCGATCGCTTATCTCGCTTACTGTCATTGCGTAGCAAATACGATGGATGATAAGTGGGCAGAACCGGCGTACCTGCGAAGTCATGCCAGCGTCCTTTGATTTCGCGCAAGCTGCGGAAGGAATCGGCGCCGAGCAAGCCCTTCGAAGCGGTCGCTCCTAGCGCTACGATAAGTTTCGGCTGAACCACCTCTACTTGAGCCCTCAAATAGGGAAGGCAGAATTCCATTTCTTCCGCTGTCGGTGGTCGATTGCCGACGCGCGATGGCAATCGCGGGCGCCAATTCATGATATTGCCGATGTAAACCTGCTCCCTGGCCAAGCCCATCGCTTGAATCATCTTCGTAAGCAACTGCCCTGCCTTGCCCACGAAAGGCTCGCCCTGTTCTTCTTCATCAGCTCCCGGAGCTTCGCCGCAAAAGAAAATATCCGCATCGATATCGCCTACTCCGAATACAACCTTGTAGCCTTCCCGAGCGTTCTCATTGCACACAGAGCAAGCGAGTACCTGCTCGCGCAGGGCGTTCCACCGCGTTTGCTTGTCGCCATCCGGCAGCTCCACAACCGGCGGCTTCCCAAACTGAGACGAAGGCTTCCGCTTGGCAGGAGCCTCTGCCGGGTCCTCTTTCAGAATTCGATCGAATTCCTCAGGCGAGGCGGAACGAATTTTGTCTGGAATCGACGCGACCGCCTTTTCGGCTTCCTTTTTAGCAACCGTCGCGGATTCGGACTCGGCGACCGATCGGATCGACCGTAAGGAATCCTCAGATACGTAGACTTGCTCTACGCCTTCTTTTTTAAGTCGCTTGAGTTCGTCGATTACGGATAGCAGCTCTTCCTTCATCTATCGTTTCTGATGAGCGAGAATATTCTCTGTATACTTCGCCAATAGGTCGAACTCCATATTGACGCTATCGCCCGCCGAACGCTCCCCTAATGCGGTTACCGCTAAGGTATGGGGAATTAGCCATATCGAAATCACCGGCCCATCCACCTCAGCTACCGTAAGCGATATTCCATCGATAGCCACGCATCCTTTGTAAACGAGGTATTTGGCGTAGGCCTCTGGCGCTTTGATTCGCAAAAGCACATCCGCCCCCTTGCTTTGCAGCTCGATTATTTCTCCTTCGCCATCGACATGCCCGGTTAGGAAGTGCCCGCCGACCCGACCATCGAACTTCAAGCTACGCTCCAAGTTGACCGCCCCTCCCAGTTCGACCGACTTCAAATTCGTCAAACGTCTCGTTTCTTCCAACACGTCGAACTCCAGGCTGTTTCCGGATATAGCCACCGCCGACAAGCAGCAGCCGTTTACCGCAATACTGTCTCCGAGGGCCACCCCTTGGGGAACTTCATGAGCGCGCACCTTAAGACGCCATCCCTCAGGATGCTCGTGAAAGCTTAAAACCTCGCCTTTTTCTTCGACTAAACCCGTGAACATCGATTCGCGATTAACGAAGCAAAGCAGGCCCAGCGCAACGGATTTTACGCTAAACTCGAAGTAATTTCGCCCTCGCGAATGCGGTTGCCCTATTCTGTCTAGAAAAGAAAAAGCCGATGCAAGCGCAGGCTCGCATCGACTTCCAAAAATAAACGAATCCGTTCAGGTCGACTAAACCTTTGCAGGTACGGCGAATTTCTTGCGGTAGTTCTTCTTCAGATGTTGGTTCGCTCCACTCGCGATCCTCTCCCCCACGAATTTCTCTGATTTCGCGTTGAAGTCCAACTCTGCTCCGATCGTCCACTTTTCCTTGGACGTATCGACATCCCAAACGCCTAATTGCTCGGAATAGCGACCATAGGCTTCGTTGAGAAGCCCGTTACCAGAAGCGAATTTCGTCGCTTTGGATTCGCTCGCCTGATTGCCCTCAAAGTAGGAGATGTTACCCAAATGAGCCAAGCAGCTGGACTTGTAGGCATCCTCGAGATGAGACGCCACATCCTCTTCCTTGCGGCTATTTACAGCGCGAATGAATGCAGGGAAGTGGTCGAACCCGCCATCGCCCTTAAACGCTTTCACCTTCTTGTTGTTGTGATCGTAAACGATTCCTCCGCCGCGACCCCCGCGAAATTCGCCGCCTTCGCAGCTTACGATAACGCCCACTCGACTACCCTTGAAATTAGGCGCCGCGTTCAAGTCGGGCTTCACCCACAGATTGCGGGTTTCGAAGAAAACCGGAATGTCGCCCCAGCTGAATTCGGTGAGACACATGTTCGGCGTGTTTCCGCCATCATTCCATGCGAAACGACCGCCCATGGACATAACCTTCTCCGGATGATCCGGATCGCCTAGAATCCAACGCAGCAAATCGAGCTCGTGCGGCCCTTGGTTGCCCAAGTCGCCGTTACCGGTATTGAAATCCCAGTGCCAATCGTAATGGAGCTCAGGACGATAGAGATCCTGGTGCTCGGCCGGTCCCAGCCAAAGATCGTAATTGACCGATTTCGGTGGCGCGAGCGGCTTGTCGATTTTTCCGATGCTCGCTCGATTGCGGTAGCAAAGTCCACGCACCATTAGGATGTCCCCAAGATTGCCCTCCTGAATCCAAGGGAAGGCTTCGTTCAATCCCACATCCGAACGATTCTGGAAACCCGCTTGCACGATGCGATTGTACTTCTTGGCCGCCTTGATCATTTGGCGTCCTTCCCAGACCGTATGGCAAACCGGCTTCTCGACATATACGTCCTTGCCCGCCTGACAGCCCCAGATCGTTTGCAGGGCGTGCCAATGGTTCGGCGTCGTTAGCGCCACCGCGTCGATATCCTTGTCTTCAAGCAGCTTGCGATAGTCTTCGTAGCGCTTAACCTTAATGCCGTTTTCGGTTTCGACCTGACTCGCCCGATCTTCGAGGATGGCGGAATCGACGTCACAGAGAGCCACCAGTCGGGCCCCATCCGTGCGCAAGGTATCCTTGATCAGGCTCTTGCCGCGGCCTCTGAGGCCAACAACTGCGATTCGCACATCGCCATTAGCCGCTTTCGCCCAGGAAGGGACAATTGCGAAGGAAGTCGCCGCCACTGCGGACGACTGAATGAAAGTTCTACGAGATAGCATAGGTAGGTTTTGGGTTAAAGTTGACGAAAACCAAACACGTGTAGGAATGGCAGGCAACCGAAAACTTCGACACTTCGAACCGAATTACGGTTCCCTCATTTTCGGCATTCTCAGAAAAGCCTCCGCTTCCGTTCGAGCGCCTTGATCGCCTTGCTGGGCCATCCAACGCGCCAACTCCTCGCGCAATCGATCGAAGGCCCCACGAAACTCGGGATTGCCAGCCAGGTTCCGCATACTGAAGGGATCTTCGATCACATCAAAAAGCTCATACTCAGGTCGCTTCAGATAGGCGTCGTAGCGCTCCTGAGCGAATTCGTCTCCGTTTTTTCCAGCCGCTTGCCACGACAAGTAGGCGGGCAAGCGCTCGGTGACCGTGTTTTGAAAGCTCGCCTCTGGATTCACATTCCAGATCAGTCGGAATCGCTGGTCTCTCACCGAGCGGATGCCATAAGCTTCCGGTCCCGAATAGATACCTCGAGACGTTTGGACTCCATAGGCATAAACGCTCGATTCGTAGGGCTCGCCCAGCAGCAGAGGCTTGAAACTGCGCCCATCGAAATCGCCGACTGCGGGATCGCCCCCCGCAAGGTCAATCAATGTGGGAACGACATCTACATATTGAATGATGTCATCGGAAACGCTGCCCGGGGCAACCTTTCCGGGCCATCGAATCACCCCAGCCGACCGCAACCCGGTTTCGTAGCAGGTCCACTTGCAGAAGGGAAAGTTCGATCCCTGTTCGCCCAAGTAGATGAATATCGTATCGTCGGCGAAATCCAATTCTTCCAAAATCTGGATACACTGCCCTAGTTGACCGTCCATGTAGGTGATTTCAGCATAGTAATGCGTCATCGCCTCCCGCGTTTCAGGGGTATCCGCCATGTAGGGAGGAATAGTCACCTTCGCTGGATCGTATTGGGACGCGTCGCCCCGATTCCAAGGCGTATGAGGTTGATTGGATGCGAAGACAAAGCACCAAGGCGACCCTGAGCTTTCTCTCAGAAAGGCCTCCACGCGCTTCAGGTCGAAATCGATGCCGTCCTTGCCTGTATCGTGCTGCCGTCCTTCGAGATGTTCGAAAGGAAATTGTTCGACGGGCAGATAGTGTGTCTTATTCGCCAAACCGACCCGATAGCCCAATTCGCTCAAATAGTGGGGCAGGGTTCGAACCCAGGGATAAACTTCGGAATGATTCGGATGAGCGCCATTTCGCACAGGATGAATTCCCGTGTAAAGCGCCATGCGAGTGGGAGCGCACATAGGAGCTGAATTGAAACAGGCATCCAAACGCAGGCCACTGTCTGCGAGGGAATCTATGTTGGGCGTTTTGACGATTTCGTTCCCGTAGCAACCAAGGTCATGATAGGACAGATCATCGCTGAGGAATATGAATATATTCGGAGGTCCATCCGCGCGGGCGAAGCTCAGTCCCGCGAGTATTAAGGCCAATGCCGCAGATCGCCTTAGCCAATTCGGTTCAAGAAAGCTCATCGAACGAAAAATCAACCCGAGAGATTCAAGATTGGCAATCTGCAATGGCGCGAATCGGCCCGCTTTGCCCTAAAGGATTTTTTCCTCGAGCTTTGCGAATTGCTCCGAACTCGACTCTTCCAAATTCCAGGACGCCTCTTTCAGCCGCCTTTTGGCTATGGCCGAGGCCGTTCCCTCTATCAGGAGGGTACGGCTATCGCTCTGAAGCTCATCCGACAAGAGCGCCTCCGCGATCGCCGGTTCCCAATGCAAGTAATCCAACGCCAAAGGCAGAATCATGCGACCGCTTTCCAGATTTGCGGTGGCCATGCCTCGGCGAATCGAAATCTCCGCAATTGGTTCAATCAATCGGTGATAGTTCCCCAATGCCGACACGATTTTCACCACGAGCATCGCTTCGTCGCGCGACTCGATCTCGAGCAACAAACGAACCAAATCCAACCGGCCATCCACTTCCAAGCTTTCCAGAGCCAAGACCAGCAAGGTTTTCTCGGAAAGCGTGTAGTGGTCCAAGTCATTGAACACGAGCAAGGCGCTGTGGTCCACGCCCATATCGCTCAACGCATTGAAATTACGGCGCTCCAGCTCGGTCGGAGACTGGGTCCAGACCATTTCCTGAGCTTGCAAAGCATAGGATAGAGCAGCGTTGGAAGGGATCGCGAATTCCCCTGCGAATGAACCAACCGAGGACGCCCAGGCGATCCGCTCCAATTCGACCTGCAGGTATTCGTTCGTCGTGTAAGGATCCACTTTCAATCGACGCGACCAAGCCCGTTTCGCTTTTTCGAACCCTAGGTGCCGTCTGCCGAGCTTGCGCGTCGTGCTGCCTACTCGCTTCGCCGTTCCCGTCACCTTTTGCGGAACAGTCGTCGGCTCGCTCTCCGTCTTCTCCACATTACGTTTGAATTTCGCCTTGGCAGCCACCTTTTCGGATCCGCGCTTCACCTCATAGAACTTGCCTTTCAAGTAGCGCATGATTCCGCCAGGAATCCCTCTCACCGTTTTGATCGGTCGCTTGGCCACGGACCACGTATTGACCACTGGATCTTTAAGCGCTTCGGAAAACGAGGTAGCGAAGGCCTTGGTCTTGCCGACTTCCTCGAGCTTTTCCATAGCGGCGATCTCATGTATTCGCTTTCGCAGCATATCCAATCCCCGAACCTCGTACACGCCCCAATCGGTATTCAATCGGAACTCGTATCCAAAATTAACTACATGGCAAACAGGAGCCACTTCGAAACGCTCGCCCGCTCTCAATTCCTCCGGAATAACCTGATTCGAAAACAGCAATGGCGGACCCTCTACCGGTTCGGACGCCGATATGGAACCGGCAAGCGAACACGCCAGGATAAGAGCAGCCAGAGTTGACCTAGAGGAATACATTCGATTGATGAGAAAGCGACGAAAGGTTTCGGGTTCCGTCAGAATCCAATTCCCTATTGCCTGAACTACCAAAACACGAATCATACAATCGCCTCTTCTACGATCTTCAAAATCGCTGAAAGAAAGATTAGTCCCCTTATCTTAGCGAACCGATAAGTTGCCCTACCTATGCCCCGAGTCGAAATTACCGACTACGAACCTCAGGCCAAAGCCATACTGGCCATCAGATTCGAAGTCTTCGTAAATGAACAATGCGTGCCGTCCGAACTCGAGGTCGACGGTCGCGATCCTGACTGCATTCATGCGCTCGCGTTTTACGAAGATAAACCAGTGGGCACTGGACGCCTGCTCCCAGACGGCCATATCGGCCGCGTAGCCGTATTGAAAGCCTACCGCAATAAAGGCATTGGGGGGACGATCATGAAACGACTTATTGAAGAAGCCCGAAAACGCGGGTTCGAAGAAGCCCTGCTCTCTTCGCAGACAGCGGCGATACGGTTTTACGAACGTCTCGGATTCGTCTCGGAAGGAGAAGTCTACCTCGAAGCTGGCATCGATCACATCGACATGCGCCTCGAATTGTAGGCCTTCAGTTGGGACTGATATAGCAGCCAACCGCTCGCGTCGCCCGAAATTCGAGCGAAGTCGCCTCCCCGTTCAAAGACGCCTCCAAGACCTCGCGCAAGTCCTCTTTACTTGGCTTAGATCGCCACTTCCCGAAATCGACGTATCGATTGTCGATACGGCCGCGATAGACCATGCGGGGATCGCCATCGCCATCTCGGGCGAAAACGGCCGCTTCCGGGGTCACCGTGGCTTGACAGAAATTCGTTAGGGTCTGATCGAAGTCGATCAGCGATCTTGCCTTGTACTCGAAGTCCTTGCGGTGCCGTCGAATCGACTCCGTTGAAAACAAATCGTCGGTATAGACCGTCCAGATCGCCAGGTCGTCTGAAGCGAATCGATCATAGAGCGCATTGACCGCAGGCGCGTAGCGATTCGAAATCGGGCATTCGACTGCCACAAACAGGAACACCATCGTCGACGCCTTCGATTCCTCGAAGATCCGCTCGACATCGCCCTCAACCACTCGCAACTCCTCCATGGAATCCGATCGCCCCGTAGCCATGGAGGCAGCAAGCAATGCAGCCAGCGCAATACGAATCGGTTTCCACCATGACATACGCGCATTCAAAGCGTTTCCGCTTCAATGGCAACGATCGATCCCAGAGGCTATTCAGTCATTGCCATTGCCTTCTATCTTCCCAATATGGGGACGCCTTTACCACCCCAATGATATGAGCCCTATTCTACCCCAAGAGCTTCACGCCAGACTATTCGAAGAAAAGCACCTTTCGATCATCGACGTGCTGCCCGACGACGTCTTCGAAAAGCGCCACATTCCATCCGCGAGGAATGCCTGCGTATACGAAATCGAATTCCTGAATAAAGTCGCCGAACTGGTTCCAGACAAGGATGCTGAGATCATCGTCTACGGGCAGAGCGATCGCTTCGAAGCCGCTGCGTTAGCCTCAGAGAAGCTACAGGAGAACGGATGGGCCCGAGCAAAATCTCTCAAAGGGGGACTCGATGCCTGGAAAGAAGCGGGCTATGCCACAACCGGATCCGGCGAATCCGACGAATCGCCTTCGGGCATTTTCAAAGTCGACCCCAACCGCAGCGCAGTTCGCTGGATTGGACGCAACTTGCTAAACCAACACAACGGCACTGTGGGCATCGCCAGCGCCTCGCTCGCCATCGACCAAGAGCGCTTGGTTGGCGGCAATGCCGTCATGGACATGGAGTCCATACACTGCGAGGACATCGAAGATCCTTCATTGGCTTCCATGCTCATAAGCCACTTGAGAACGGACGACTTCTTTCTGGTCGATTCCTTTCCCACCGCGGAATTCAATCTCGAATCCGCCGAACCGATACCGGACGCTACTCCAGGAAGTCCCAATGCCAATCTGGTCGGTTCCTTCACCCTGCGCGGACAAACCCAGCCCCTGCAATTTCCGGCCACGCTTGGGCTCAATGAAGAAGCAATCGCCCTGCAAGCCCACTTTGACATCGATCGCGTACTGTGGGGCTCGAAGTACGGATCTGGGCGAATCTACGAATCGCTCGGCAAGCACATCGTCAACGACCGCATATCGATTTCGTTTCAGCTGATCGCCCCTCTGAAATAAGACACTGCGTTCGCCACCCCTTGCGCAGGGTCCGACGCTAATTCCCGATTCGCGGCGCGGAGTAGCCCTGTTCGCGGATTCGCCGCAACAACGCTTGCATGAACGCAACCCGTTCTGGATTCGCTGCCGCCACATTGCGTCGCTGACCGATATCCTGCTCGAGATTGTACAATTCCACTGCCCCATCGTCGTCAGCAGGGTAGCCGCGCTTCGATTCCCAGGCTTTATTGCGCCCGCTCATATAGCCATCCTTGGTGTCTACTAACACCCAATCTCCATCGCGAATAGCGTATTGATCGGTTCTTGTATTGTGAATGTGAGTACTGCGGACCGCGTTTGCCTCGCCCGATAGCAAAGGCAAAAGGCTATGGGAGTCCTCCGCTTGATCGTCCGGCAATTCGTATCCGAGCGCATCCGCCACCGTAGCCATGAAGTCTATCTGCGATACGAGCGCATCCGATATCGAATTCGCTTCGGTAACTCCGGGCCAACGAATGAAGAAGGGAACGTGATGACCTCCTTCGTAGATGTCGCGCTTCAATCCACGGAACGGATGGGCCGACCAATGATCGAACTTCTGGTCGCGTTCGTAGGCGTATTTCTCCGGGCCATTGTCCGCCGAAAAGAAAATCACCGTATTCTCCCATTGGCCCGTTTGCTTGAGGGCATCCAGCAATTGACCGATCGCGTCATCGGACTCGACCACGAAATCGCCATACGGTCCGGCTTGCGAACGTCCATCGAAGGCGTCATTGGGAATGATCGGGGCGTGCGGAGATGGAAGCGCATAGTAAAGGAAGAATGGGTTATCCGACTTCGCCTGCTCTCTGATGTAGCCAACTGCCCGCTGCGTTATGGTCGGGATATTCTCATAAGGATCCCAATCCGAGACCATCGGTCCAGGGCGACATTCCCAGCGCCCTTCTTTGATAGCTTTCCATTTCGCCGTATCCATCATTGTATCCGGCGCCTTGGTAACGCGATCGTCCTCAATCCAGCAATACGGCGGGAAGTTAATGACCGTATCTCCGAAATAGTGATCGAATCCATGCGCGAGCGGTCCGTCTGGAATCGAGCGAGACCAATCGAAGGCATCGAATTCGATGGGCTTTTTCGCGCCAGAAGCGGGCATCTCCTTTCGCAAGGCATCCCAGTCCCAACCCAAATGCCATTTGCCAATCGCCGCCGTATGGTACCCTTCGCTCTTCAGCATTTCAGGAAGAGTCAGCCGTTCTTCTTCGAACACCGACGCCCCTAGGGCATTGACGATGCCATGGAATTTTCGCCAGTGGTGTCGCCCAGTCAAAAGCGCATAGCGACTCGGCGTGCAAATGCCCGACGACGAATGGCCATCCGTAAAGCGCATGCTCTGGCGAGCCAAGTCGTCCAAACGCGGGGTGGGAATCTTCGAACTAGGATTCTGAATCGTCAGATCTCCATATCCCAGATCATCGGCGTATAGAATAAGAATGTTCGGTTGAGACGCGTTGACGCTTTGGGGGACAGCAAGCGAAAAAAGCGCAAGGCAGGCGATGAGGGTAGTGGTTGGTTTCATAGCTCAGTTCAATCTAGCAGTGTAGAATTAACCCGACCATTGGCGATCTTGGACGAGAAAACTCAAACCTCAATCTCGTCTTGCTAGATAATCCAGGCGCCGTAAGCTGCTACCGTCCTTCATGCTTAGCCGCCTCAAGAATCAGTCGTTCACAATCGGTCTCATCGCCGTAGCCGCCCTTGCATTCGCCTTTCCCTCTGCCGGAGCATCCGGCGGTTTTCTAAAGACCGAATTGACCACCAAACTGGCGATAGCCTTGATTTTCTTCTTTCAAGGCCTGGCGCTCGAAACGAGGCATTTGTTGAAAAGCGCCACACGATTTCGGCTGCATCTCTTTTGCCAAAGTTGGATATTCATCCTCTCTCCAGCGCTCATGATGCTTATCCTGTTTGTCTTCGGGCGATGGATACCAGGAGGTCTTCATCCCGGCCTTCTCTTCCTCTCGATTCTCCCCACGACAATTTCTTCCTCGACTTCCTTAGCCGACGGCAGCGGAGGCGACGCGGGGGTCGCCTTGTTCAACGCCACCTTCTCTAATATCGTCGGAGTGGTTGTATCGCCTCTCTGGTGCATGGCCCTTTTCGCCAATGCAAACGGCGGTTTCCCGCCTTTCGGAGCCATGGTCGCGAAGATCGCTTTCTACATTCTGCTTCCACTCATCGTGGGCCAAGCGTTGCGGCCAGCCTTCGCCAAGCGAATTGCAGGGTTCAAAGGGCTCTTCAAACGGACGAACAACGCGCTTATTCTGTTCGTTGTATTCGCAGCCTTTGCCAATAGCGTAAAAGATGGCATATGGCAGTCGTTCAGTTGGACGACGATCCTTCAAGCCTTTGTCGTATCCTTGGCCTTTTTGCTTCTCCTATCCGCCTTAGTTTGGACGAGTTCAGAAATCAGTTCCAAGAAACTGAGCCTGCGTATAGCCGCCTTCTATTGCGGATCGCAGAAGACTTTGGCTGCCGGCGTTCCCATGGCAGCGATCATCTTCCAAGGGCAAAGCGGATCGACGCAAGAAAGCCTGATTATTCTTCCCCTAATGCTCTACCATTCTCTGCAGCTTTTCCACGCAGGTATAGTCATGCCCCTTCTCGCCAAGAGAGCGGAATCCTGAAAAGAGAGAACGCCATTCAAGCGTCCACCAGCGAGCTCGCCTCCAACAGACGCTCGCATTCCTTCCGAAGAGCATCGGCCACGGGCTGCCCTTTTTGGAACAAGGCCTGCTGTTCCCGTCGATATTGTTCGCGCCCCTCTGCCGTTTCGATAGGAATCGCTTCGTAGCCGTATTGACTTACATCATACGGGCTCGCCCGCATGTCCAATGCCCGAGCGTCGATCGCCAGGCGAAAGCACTTCTCCAGCAGTTCCGTTCCCACCCAAGGGACCATTTTATAGCACCAGCGGTACAGATCCATATTGAAGTGAACGCAGCCGAATTGCTCGTTAAGCGCCCGTTCTTCCTGGCGCGGCTGAACTGAATTCATAGGCCGCGACGCATCCGTGAAAAACCGAAAGGCATCGTAATGAGTGCAGCAAATCGCATTGCTCTCAACGACTCCTTCAATCTCGCTTCGAGAAAGGCGCAAGGGGGTCGTCTCATGCCTCACGCGATCGGCCTTATAGACCATCGCCCATTCATGAAGGCCAAAGCATGAAAACCGAGGCGTTCGACTCTGAGCGCGTTCCAGCAAGTCTCGTATCCAATTCACCCGGTTCCGATCGGCATCGCCGAAACGTTTCGGATCCAGTCCCACCCCATTTTCGAACGCGCGATAGCGATCGTCATCGAGAAATCGAGCAGCCTCTCCTCCCCTCAAACGCATGTCCGCCATCGGTCTCCAACGCCATAGAACATTCCGATTCATCTGATAATAGGCGAACAGGAAGTCGTGTACGGGATGACTCAACCGCCTCCCTCTTCGATAGCGGTAGGCATCGAGCCAAGGAACGATGAAAGACGACCAAGCTGACTCCTGGGCCTTCCAAACCGCTTCATCCAATATTCTCACGCAGCTCCCATTCCGCCTTCTTCGGAAATCATCGTTTCGCTATTCAGTCAGCCAGACCTATCAAGATTCATAGAGACTGTTCTCTGACCAACGCTTGGACCTCTTCATCCAAGTATGCGTCCTCCAGAATCTCCGCCGCCCAGCTTTCGCGACGACTCAAGGCGTCTAGGATGCGAGCGGCCAAGGCTTGGGCCACAGGTATGTCGCTCCAAATCGTCTCCTTCAGAAAACGCCAACGATCAGGCTCCAAACTCCTGGCCTTGCCCAAAGGTTCGCGGCAATGGTCGCACAGAAAAAGACAACGCTCGTACTCGGGTTCCTCGGAAACCGGTTCCAACTCGAAGATCGACAGTTTCTGTCCCGAATCCCCGCAAAGCTCGCAAAGCGAGCGCGAGCGCCGAGTCAGGTCTTTCCCAAAGAGCGACAGTTTCCTTTGCCGTTCCCGATGCTTTTCGAGTCCCTTTGCCATGCCATTAACCGGAACCTCTCCCAATTCGATAATCGCTGAAGTCGTTTTCAATGCCTTCATGCGGGCGATCCTGCTTAAAAATCGTCAGAATCTCCTGGTGCTCGTAATCGGAAGTCGGCCACTCCTCGTTGTAGCCAGGCAACATGAAGACCGTATAGGACTGATTTCGAGTAACCTTTCTTCGTATGACGAGCATTCCGTGACTTTGTCGTTCGATTCGCCTGGGGCAATATCGAATCGGACCCGACGAATGCGGTTTATCCATTCGAATACAGTCCAATCCCTCCGAGAATCGCTAAACCTGTTTTTTTACGCTTTTCCGAACTCAATCGAAACGTAACGAAGTCCCTAAAACGCCCAAAGGGAGGGTCCGAAACGCCGCCCCAAATCGCCCAGAAACTCCCTAGCTTAATAGAGTATTCCCTCTATTCTGCCCAAAATCGATTGCATCTTCCGTAAAAACCCTTCCCTTTATTGAAACGTTCGTAGCAACGACTCGTTCGAGGAATCCTTCGGAACCTACCTCCGATCGTTCCCAATGAGGAGCCCAACGCGACGTAAAATACCGCTCGACAACCGCAACAAACATGGAACGCATCAATCCGGATTCCCGCTTCAATCCAGCCACAAGCCAAAACCGACCGGACAGCGCCCCGAAGCCGTCCAAGCCTGAAACCAAGGCGACTGATGCGTCGACATCGTCAGCCAAGACGCTGAAACCGGAATATTCCAAAATGTTCGATGATGCGGAACTCGAACGACTGCAGAACAATCTTCAGTCGATCGCGGATATGGCCGGCCAAGCGCTCGAACGCATCAAGAAATAGGAACCTCTAGGCTCCCGCTTCTCAACCCACGGACGCTATCGCTGTGCCCGAAGATCTTAGCCAACTGAGAGAGGACTATACCGGAGGCAGCCTTCGTCGCTCGGACCTCGCCGCCGAACCGATCGCCCAATTCAAGCTCTGGTTCGAGCAAGCCCGCGAATTGCAGGTCGTCGAGCCGAACGCCATGACGCTCGCGACAGTCGACGCCGAAAGCCAACCCTGGCAGCGCTCCGTTTTACTCAAAGCCTACGACGAGCGCGGTTTCGTCTTCTTTACCAACTTCGAAAGTCGCAAAGCTCAGCAGATAGCCGGGAACAGCAAAGTCTGCCTGCTCTTTCCTTGGTTTTCGATTCACCGTCAAATCGCCATAACCGGTCGAGCAACCAAGATCTCTTCGGCCGAATCGCTCAAGTACTTCGTCACCCGTCCCCTCGGCAGTCGCATCGGAGCCTGGGCTTCCAAGCAAAGCAGCGTTATCACTTCGCGCTCTCTGCTCGAAGCCAAACTGGACGAAGTGAAACGCAAATTCAAAAGCGGCGACGTTCCCCTGCCCTCTTTCTGGGGAGGTTTCCGCGTCGAACCGGAAACGCTCGAATTCTGGCAAGGCGGCGGCAACCGCGTTCACGACCGATTTCTGTATACGAAATCCGGAGACGACTCCTGGAACATCGACCGGCTCTCGCCGTAGGCGCTAAGCCGGAACCGCTTCTTGCGCTTCTATCTCCAGGCTCACGATATCCTGGTCATCGTGTTCCGAATTGAATTTCATCGAAACGACCTTGGACACGCCCTTCTCTTCCATCGTCACTCCGTATATCGCCTGAGCCGCTTGGATCGTGCGCTTGTTGTGAGTGATGATGATAAACTGGGACTGCGAGGTGAACTGCTTGAGCAGAGTCGTGAAGCGACCGATATTCGACTCGTCCAATGGAGCATCCAATTCGTCGAGCAAACAAAACGGGCTGGGCTTTACCATGTAGATGGCGAATAGCAAACCAACCGCTGTCATGGTTCGTTGACCGCCGGAAAGCAGGCTCACGCTCTTTAGGCGCGTTCCCGGAGGCTGAGCTACGATATCGATTCCACTCTCGAGGATGTCTTCCGTCTCGATAAGCTGAAGGTCCGCCTTGCCCCCGTTGAAGAGCGTATTGAAGGTGTGCTTGAAGTTCTGGCGAATCTGATCGAAGGTCGCGGAAAACTGCTCGCGCGACTTCGCGTTGATCTCGTCAATCGCCGCGACAAGCTTGTCTCGCGACGTGACTAGATCGTCGTATTGAGTCTTGAGGAACAAGTGGCGTTCTCGAAGCTCTCCATACTCTTCGATCGCATCCGTATTCACAGCTCCCATACTGTTCACGCGTTTGCGCAAACCTTGAATCTCGGACTTTATCTTACTCCAGTTGGTCGCCTCGAGTTCCTCAAGCTCTTCCTCCGAAGGACCCTTTGAAGCAGCGTTGTCAGGCGTTAGTTCCGATTCCTCCGACGACTCGGTTTCCGGTTCGGTCGGATCCGCGCTTTCGACAGCTTCGCTTTCCGTGTCCGCCGTCACCTTATCCGTCTCGGCTGATTCGGCTCCCTGATTGGTGGCATCGCCTTCGCTTTCCGGAGACTCGGCTACCGGAGTATCCAAATCGAGCTTGGGCAAGTTCTCCACCGGCTGGCGAGCCTTCCACATTTCGAATTTCCAATCGACGAGTCGCAAATCGATACCGTATTCGCGATCGATTTCCTCTTGCACGAATTCCAAGCGCGAACGCTTCTCGGCTATCTGCACCTGCTGATTGTTCAGGTTGCCACGCAAGCCTTCCACTTTCTCGCGGGCATACGCCTGTTCTTTCTCTAAAATGCCTACTTTGTCTTCGATAGTCGCGAGAGCGCCTCGGGTTTGCTCGACCAAAGCCTTCGCTTGCTCCAACTCCTCGTCTACCGAAGCGCTACGGGCCTTGGCGCTTTCGATTTCCTCTTGCTGCTCGACGATCTGCGTTTCCCATTGCTCGATATCAGCCGTCTTAGTCTCGGTTAGTCTCGTGAGCTCGGTCCGGCGCTGTTCGATTTCCACCAAGCCTTGCTCCAGCATGTCGAGCTTCTGCTTCTTTTCCTGCAGATCGAACTTCGCTTGGCTCAAGGCCTCCCGCTTCTCGTCGCGCGTTTCGCGTATTGCGCTAATGCCCGTTTCGATTGATTCCAGGCCTGTCCGAGCCGATTCGAGCTTCTCTTGCTCGCTGGCCGCCCGAGTCCGGGCTGCCTCTAGCTTCTCGCTTGCTCGCGACCGAGTTTCCTCAAGCAAAGCGCGCTCGCGCTCAAGTCGCTCCGCCTTCGCCTTCTGATCCTGCAAAGTACGCTCCGCATTGCGGGCTTCCGCTTCGAGACGAGACAGTTCCTGGCGCGTCTCTCCGATTGACTTGCGATGGCTCTCGACGGCTTCCTCAGCAGACTCGAGAGTCTTATTGATTTTCTCCGCTTCGTCCCGAGCTGTCTGAAGCGTCTTCTGATCCGCCTCAAGCTCTTGATTTGTCTGACGCAACTCGATCTCCCGTTGCAGAATACTGGAGTTCTTCGCCTTCTTATAGCCGCCCGTAGCCAAGCCTCGACTGTCCACGGACTCGCCCTGCTTGGAAGCTACCTGCAAGAAACGGAACTCTGGATTCGCTTCCCACCACTTCAAGAATTGCGCGATATCCTCCACCACGTAGCTGGCCGATAGCACGGAGTTCAAGGCGTCCCCATCGTCTCCCACGCTTACGTAATCCAAGGCCGGCATCAGCCATTCGGGCAGTTCCGATCCTTCGATACCAGCGCCGCCAACCGTTGCCAACTTAACGCACGCTCGACCGATCTTGCGCCCTTCCAACTGACGGAATACCTCGATCACCGTATCGGCATCGCCTACCGCTACTGCTTCGACGGCAGACCCAAGTAGAGCTTCCAAAGCCGCCCCGTATCCATCTTTCACGGATAGATTCGCGGCTATGGAAGCGAAATTCCGCCCTTCCAAGTCGCCCTGCATTCGCCCTTTCAGCAACGCTTTGGCTCCTTCGCCATAGCCTTCCAGCTTCTCCTGTAGCTGCTGCAGCAGTTTCACTCGAGCCGTCTTCTGAGCAACCGTCCGATCCAATTCCTGAATACGCACTTGGGAAGCCCGAAAAGAATCGCGCGTCTCCGAAACCTTCTCGCGAGCCGTTTCCAGCGCGGTTTCCAATTCGGTTTGGCGATTCTGGGTAGCCTCGACTTGACCCGAGAACTCCTCGAAAGCCTTCTGAGCCGCGACCTGTCCTTCCCCGCGTTCCGCCAACTCCATCTCGAGCCGTGTCAGTCGATCCGCGCTCGTCCCCGCTTCCACTTCGAGCAGCGACATTTGCTCGCGACTTTGGCTCAGACTGTTTTCCGCTTGCTGGGCCTCGGAGCGCAATTTCTGAATCTCCAACTCGGCCGATTCCAACTGGGCTTCGATTTCCGCAAGCTCGCGATTGCGCTCTTGAAATATCTCGTCCGAATTCCCCAAGACGTCCAAGTGCAGCTGCTTGTCTTGGGAGTGCTCGTCCAAGCGAGCTCCGAACTCTCCCATCTGTCCCTCGAAAGATGCGATTTCCGCTTTCGACTGCTCGATGCGCTCCGTCATCGAGTTGATTCGTATCTGGGCCATGTGCGACTGGTTCGTCGCCTGTTCCTTGGCGCTGCGCAAGTCGAAGACCGCCTGTTGCGAATCCTGAATTTTCTGTATGAGAGCCTGACGCTCTTCCTTATAGACAATCAAGGATCCTTCCTTGTTCTCCAAGTCCTTCTGCAACTCGTCCACCTCGCCTTGCAAAGAGCCGGCGCTCTTGTCGATTTGACCGAGAGTGGTATTGAGAACGCCGAACTGATAAGCGCTGTAGCCAACGTCCAAATGGCGCAACTTGTGACTCAGCTTCTTGTAGCGAATCGCTTTGGTCGCTTGGCGGCGCAAACTGCCGATCTGTCGATTGATCTCGGCGATCACATCCGTCACGCGGTCCAAGTTCGTCTCCACATGCGATAGCTTGTTCAAGGCTTCCTTGCGCTGAGCCTTGTATCGGGAGATTCCGGCAGCTTCTTCGAATACTGCTCTTCTCTCTTCCGGTTTTGAGGAGAGGATCTGATCGATCTGGCCTTGAGCCATAATCGAGTACGAGGTCCGACCGACGCCCGTATCCATGAAGAGCCGTTGAATGTCCTTCAAGCGACAGGCCTTGCCATTGATGTAATAGTTGCTGCCTCCATCGCGATGGACGCGACGGGTCAATTCGACCTCGTTGAAATCCTGCCCGAGCTCCTTCTCGCAGTCGGTCAGCATGATAGACACTTCGCAGATGTTGACCCGCTTGCGCTTGTCCGTGCCTTCGAAAATGACGTCCTGCATCTTGCCGCCACGAAGCGCCTTGGCGCTCTGCTCGCCTAACACCCAGCGAATCGCGTCGGCAATATTGCTCTTGCCGCATCCATTTGGGCCGACCACCGCCGTTACGCCAGGTTCGAACCGCAAATGAGTGGGGTCCGCAAAACTCTTGAAACCGTTTGCCTTGAGTGAGCTCAGATACATGTAAGGGGCCGAAAATGAACGGGCCCGCAGAAGCCTGACAATCCCAAATATTCGATTGTGAATAAGTCGAAGAACAACCTGGGAATAAGACCTGCCTCGCCATCCGCTCATCGGACCCCCATTTCCAATCGCAAGCGTTCGTCACGAATCGATTCGATGAAAATTCGCCCGATTATCGAATTCGTCGCTTGACTTCATATTGATACGAATTCTCATTAGCGACGCTATTGAGATTCAATATCGTTAAATGGGTCTAAAAACGAAAAGCCTCTGCGAATTCAAACGAGCCGTCATCAAGAATCACTTCGACGAGATTCGCGATATCGTCTGCTCCCCGAAGTTCGTATGCGGCAAATGCGCTCGAGTAGCCAATCAAAGCTGCTTTCTGTGCAAGGCTAAGAAGCTCGGTCGCAACTAGCGCTAAACTGCCAATGAGCTAGAATCGCAGCGTTTTCGCTCGCTGCTCAATTCAAGCCCTGCAACGGGCGCGACGCCTTCTTTTCAGATAGCAATTCAGCTGCTAAACGCGTTTAGCTGTATTTTCAGCATTAGCGTGTCTAGAATCGACTCGTTCGCAGGTAGTATAGCAACGGCGCCAACTACAAACCGCCCAACGAGCCCATGCCCCTTCCCCACCGACAGCGTTCTTCCTTTCCGGATTTGCTCCGCATCGCGTTTATCGCACTCTTCGCCCTTCCTGTCGCCTGCCCTGGTTTCGCGACTGAATTCGACGACGACATCATTCCGCTCTTAGACAAGTACTGCTATCGCTGTCACGGAGAAGACGAGCAAAAGGGCGACGTCCAGCTGTCCAGTTTCCGCAGTCAGAAATCGATCCTCAAAGAACACAAGCTCTGGCAAGACGTTCTCTATGTCCTGAAGGAAGAGGAAATGCCCGAGGAAGATCCGTTGCCGACATCGCAAGAGCGGGCCCAACTGATTGAATGGCTCGAAACGAGCTTGAACGAAATCGATTGGTCGCGCGTCAAGAACCCGGGGCACACCACGATTCCACGACTTACCAAAGCGGAATATAATAACACCATGCGCGACCTTCTGGGAATCGACACGCGCCCAGGCAGCTTTTTCTCCGAGGACGGCGAAGGCCAAAGCGGCTTCAACAACGACCGGGATAACCTTTTCATTACCCCCGTCCTGATGGAGAAATATTTCGCTGCCGCCGAGCGATCGTTGGATGCCCTGACCGCGCTTTCCAAGGAGCCGATCGAACTGCGTCTTCAATCGGAAGACATGTTCATGACGGAAACCCGGGAGACGCCCAAGAACTTCGCCGATGGCTTTACCGGCTACGTTCTCAATCGCGGACAGATGACCCTCTACGATTCGGTCGACTTCCCCTACGATGGATACTATCGATTCGAAGCTCGCGCTTTGAGCACGGAAGGCCCGACTGGAGCTCGGCTGCGCATCAACGACGATATCAAGGGAGATATCGAGGTTCTTAAACAAGAGGCGGATCTCTACGCAATCGAAGCGTTCGTCTCCAAGGGCAGTCACCAAGTCGCTTGGAATATCCAAGTCCCGCCCATCCCCTACAAGGCCAAGAAGACCAAAGAGGAAACCTCGTACAAACAGGTAACGAAAGAAGACGAAAAAGCGATCGCCGACGCCATCGAACGCAATGCGCCTCGCTACCCGCTGCCCGATGGGGCGACGAGCGCCTTGAAGCGGCTTGTCAATCGATACAACGCCGCTTCCCAACGGGTCCAGAAGCCCTACGAGGAACTCAAGATCGTCCGAGCAGATGGCGACCCGGATTACATCGTCCGCCGCAAGGGCCAGATACTCCAATACAGCGTTTATGTGGACGACGCTCGCGACGCCCTCATCGATCATCTCGAATTAAGCGAATCCAAGTTCGAGCGCGCGCTCGAGTCATCGAATCGCGATCGGCTCGCCGACAACCGCCAAATTCTGCAAGAGCTCGTCCACATCACTGAAGCATCGATTCCTCAAAAGCTCAGACCTCAAAGCGTAGCAATTGATTGGATACGAATTTCGGGCCCGCGCCGTCCATCCGGCGCCGATGGAGCCGCCTCGGTTTTCATCGCCGAACCGGGAGAGGAATACTCCGAAAATCAGGCAGCCCGAAAAGTCCTGGAGCGCTTTTGCCAACGGGCTTTCCGACGACGCGTCCCCAGACGCGAGGTCGACAAGTACTTCGACCTTTACGCAGAATCCATTGCTTCGGGCCAGAGCTACGAGGATTCGCTTAAGCTCGCTCTATCCGCGGTTCTCGTGTCGCCGCATTTCCTTTACCGTCCAGAGCTAGCGAAGAATCGAACTTCCAAAGCGTATCAGATCGATAGTTACAGCCTCGCTTCGCGTCTATCCTATTTCCTTTGGATGTCCATGCCGGACAACGAACTTTACGAACTGGCCAAAACCAATCGACTGCGCAAGCCCGCTCATCTTCGAGAACAGGTTCAACGCATGCTTGCCGATCCCCGCTCGAGCCAGGCCATGGAGACCTTTCTCGGCCAGTGGCTAGGCATCGAATCGCTCGGCGTCACCGTCCACCCGGACCCTAAAGCCTTCAAGCAATTCACGCCGGCTCTAAACGAAGCCATGAAAGCCGAAACCTACCTCGCCTTTCAATCGCTGCTGGAAGGCGATGGCAGTCTGCTGGAACTGCTCGATTCCGACACCGCCTTTCTCAATGAAACGCTGGCCCGCCACTACGGAATCAAAGGCGTATCGGGATCCGAAATGCGAGCCGTCGCAGTCGACGATCCCACTCGCGGCGGACTGCTCGGCATGGGCGCCGTTCTTACCGCGACTTCCAACCCCGCACGCACCAATCCGGTCAGTCGCGGCAAGTGGGTCCTCGAAACGCTGCTCGGTTCGCGCATTCCCGAACCGCCCGCCGATGCTGGAATTCTGCCTGAAAACGCGGGCCAGGTGAAGGGCCAGACCTTACGGCAGGAATTCGAAGAGCATCGCCGCAATCCCAGTTGCGTCGACTGTCACGAGAAGATCGACCCCATCGGATTCGGGCTGGAGAACTTCGACGCCATCGGTCGCTATCGAACGAAGGAAAATGGCGTTCCCATCGACAGCGCCGGCATCATGCCAGATGGAGCCCAGTTTAGCGGACCCGTCGAACTGAAGCGCTATCTCTTGGCCGAAAAAAAAGACGCCTTTATACGAAACATAGTCGAA
>Ga0066825_10000015_pt1 | contig 81808 bp, 55 predicted proteins | sample ETNtaG_6_FD_65608 | JGI IMG/M metagenome (GOLD analysis project Ga0066825, IMG submission 65608) | Marine microbial and viral communities from oxygen minimum zone, Eastern Pacific Ocean - ETNP201306SV45 | ecosystem: Environmental > Aquatic > Marine > Oceanic | place: Pacific Ocean: Eastern...
TGCAGGCAATGAGTAAATGCGCTTGCCAAACACGACGCGGCGGAGCCGGAAACGTTATCGCCGCCCTCGCGAGTTTTTTCATTCCCGGACTGGGTCAGCTCGTCCAAGGGCGCCTGGTAGCCGCGTTCTTCTTTTTCGCGACTACAGCCGTTCTCTATTTCTTTTCGTTCCTGATGCTACCGTGGCCCATTGCCGCGCTCATACACCTGTGGGCGATCATCAATGCGGCCACTTACGAACCCTAGGAATGCAGAGAGATTGCGGACCATCGAGATTCGCCGCTATTTAGTGATCAACTCGTCTCCGGTGTAGGGATTGTATTTGTAATTGCCCGGAAATTTCTCGCCTGTCTCTCGGTCGAAACGAGGCGGAAGCATACTGCCCAATGGCAAACGCCAGCTAAACTCGTCTCCGAAAAGAGAATATACGAATTCGCCCGATTTCGAAGGGTCGAGTATCCGCTCGCCTCGAGCGTTCTTGTCCGAATAGACCAGAAACTCCATCCCTTGCCCAAACTGTCCGAGCATCTGTCCCATCAATGGCTTCATCATCACGAAGAAGTTAGCGGCATCGGAACTGATTTCCCCTTCAGAGAGCAGCGGAAGCGTCACTCCATTCACTTTGAGTTGCGAATTCTCTTCGATTTCCATCTTCGTTTTGGGAGTCAACCCTCCAAAGGTCCCTGCTTTGGCATTTACAACGGCGAAAACCGTGTAGTCGACCAATGTCGCAACAAAGGCCTCGCCTTGCTGCTCCGTTATAGTCGGATCTTGCTTGAAATTCTCGATCCAAAACTCCGTTGGGATCCACCAAACCATGCTCACCGCATCGTTGGACTGATTAACCTGCTGAGTATCCTCAACCAGTTCTTGGATATCGACAGCGTGGGCCTGGAACAACAAAGACAGGCACCCGCAAAGGATCAGGGGTTTATAGGCGCGCATACAAATAGGGACCGTTCGAGTGAAGATCATCAATCAGGATGATACAATCAATTTCTCCTCTCTCAGCTCGCTCGTTCAACACGACGCTCGCGACGAACGGACCGCGAATAGGACTTCTATCGAATCGCTTGGCCTGTAGCGGACGCCTGACAGCGCTTGATCTGGTCCACCGTTCCGGAAAACACAATCTCACCTCCGCCCGTTCCGCCTCCGGGGCCCAGATCGATCACCCAATCCGCCAAGGCCACGAAGTCCGAGTGGTGCTCGATGACGACCACGGTATTGCCTTGGTCCCGCAGCTGAAACAACAAGTCTGCCAATTTCTGAATGTCCGACCAATGCAAACCGGTGGTCGGTTCGTCGAGCAAGTACAGCGTGTGACCTTCCGAGCGCTTGGAGAGCTCGAGCGAGAGCTTCAATCGCTGCGCCTCTCCCCCACTTAATGTATTGGCTGCTTGTCCCAATTTCAAATAGCCCAACCCCACGGCTTCGAGCGTACTTAACTTGCTCATCACGCGCGGCACATTTTCGAATTGCTCCATCGCTTGACTGACCGAAAGCTCTAGCGCCTCGGCAATATTCAATCCTCCGAATCGAACCTCCAAGGTCTCGCGATTGTAGCGCGTGCCTTGGCAACTGGGACAATCGACGTAAGCATCGCTCATGAATAGCATATCCAGCTTGATCGATCCCTGACCCTGACAGCGTTCGCACCGCCCCCCGCGAGCGTTGAAGCTAAAGCGCCCTGGCTTGTATCCACGGGTCCTCGACAAGGGAACTTTCGAATAGAGATCCCTGAGCGTGTCGAAGAGCTTGGTATAGGTCGCTGGATTGGAACGCGGGCTTTGCCCGATCGGCTCTTGGCTCACGCGTACGACGCGGTCGAAATACTCGAATCCGAGAATTTTGCGGTGAGGCCCCGGAATGTCCTTGGAACGATTCAGTCGACGAGCGGCCGCTTTGGCGAGAATCCCATTGACCAATGTCGATTTTCCGGAACCGGAAACGCCGGTCACACAGGTGAGCAGCCCCACCGGGAATCGGGCATCGACATCTTTCAAATTATGATGCTTCGCGCCTAGAACTTCCAGCCATTCGTCTCCGCTCTCCAGAGACTTGCCCGACTTGCTCAAGCTACGACTTCCCGACAAGTAATCCCCCGTCGAATACGCATCGCTATTCGCGTTTGCGCAATCCTCGGCCCGTCCTTCGAACAAAATGCGCCCTCCCGCAGCTCCCGCCCCAGGTCCTAGCTCGATCAAGTGATCCGAAGCTCGCATCGTGTCTTCATCGTGTTCGACAACGACCACCGAATTGCCGCGATCGCGCAATTCCTGCAGGGACTCGATCAACTTGCGATTATCTTTCGGGTGCAATCCTATGCTTGGCTCGTCCAATACGTAAACCACCCCCACTAGACTCATTCCCAATTGGGTCGCCAACCGAGCTCGCTGCGATTCTCCACCGCTCAACGTACTGTATTGGCGATTCAACGTCAGATAATTCAATCCGACCTCCTTCAGGAATCGCAGCCTCATTTCCACTCCTTCCAAAACTTCGCCATAGGTAGTGGTATTGCCTTCCTTTTCCAAGGCGTCGACGAATTCATGGGCCTGCCCAATATCCATCGCCAGAAAGTCCGGTAGGCTTGTTCCCGCCACGAATACATTGGCGCTACGAGGGCTGTAGCGGTGACCCTGGCAACGGGGACAATTCTGATCCGTTTGATACGTCATCAATCGAGCTCGAAATCCATCGCTCTTGGTTTCCAAGTAAGACTTCTGCAATAAAGCCATGACTCCTTCGAATGGCTGCGGCGCTGGCTTGGTTTTGCGGCGCGTAAGCTTGAACTCGAACGTCCGATCTTCGATGCCCCAAAGCAATGCCTGGCGCGTCGACTCATCCAAATCCTTCCACGGAACAGTTGGATCGAAGGGAAGCTGTTCAGCTAATTGCCTCAGGAGGGCATTATTGCGAATAATCAGTTGCTTTCCTCCTATCCGAAGCGGCTTCAAGGCTCCCTTCTTCACCGATTTGGACGGATCCGGCACGACCAATTCCTCAAGAAATCGACGCGTTCGGCCAATGCCACCACACTCTGGACAGGACCCTTCTGCCGTATTGAAGGAAAAATGACGCGGCGATATCGGCTCGTAGACCTCGCCGCAATCGGCACATGCGAAATTCCGACTGAGCGGCATTTCCTGCCAATCCGAATCGCCCCGTAGCTGATGCAGAACAATCGCTCGATCTTTTCCTTCGCTGAAGGCCAGTTCCAAGGAATCCGCCAAGCGACTGCGCTGCTTCGCATCGACCACCAGCCGATCCACCACCAAATCCACCGTAAGCGCGTTTCGTCCCCGCGGTTCGATGTCCGGGTCGTCAAGAGACTTGATTTCCCGCCCAATGCGCAAGCGCTGGAACCCTTTTTGCCTCAAGCGTGGCAACTCGTCTCGGATGATCGCTGGCTTCGCCTCCATATAAGGGGCCAAAATCATGACGCGCGATCCCTTGGGAAGCTCCAGCGCGCGATCCACGGCGCTATCCAAAGTCTGCCGGCCAATCAATCCCCCATCCTTCGGGCAGCGTTGCTCTCCCTTCAATGTCCAAAGCAATCGCGTGTAGTCCGCGATCTCCGTTACCGTCGCCACTGTACTGCGGGGCGACGAGCTGCCAGACCTCTGCTCGATGGCCAATACGGGCGACAGTCCATGAATGAAGTCCACATCCGGCCGCTTGAGCTGTTCCATCGCTTGCCGCGCCTGAGTCGACAAGCTTTCCATGTACTTGCGGTAGCCTTCCGCATACAAAGTGTCGAATGCCAGAGACGACTTTCCCGAACCGGATACGCCTGTAATCACTACGAGCTGATTCCGCGGAATCCTCAGCTCGATGTTCTGCAGATTGTGCTCGCGGGCGCCCTTGATATGAATGTGCCGGGTCTCTCTCAAACTCACCCATTCTCTCGGGCGCCGACGCCCAAAGGTCAACCCTCCTAGTTTCGCGGAAATCCGTTGAAACTCGATATCGCCTCCGCGTGATCCTCTTCTCGGCTAAAGCGCGCATTGTATCCGGATGAGTGAATTTTGGAAAAACCCCGCCCTTGTGGAGAGCGACTTTCTAAGAATTCGATCTGACGGCGCGTTAATGCGGCAAAGGCGTTGCCTTAGATCCGAAGTTCACGGATCCTATCGCTATCGCGTCTGTCGATCCATGTAGCCCTATGAAAACTCAATACACTATTCCAATACTCTTGCTTTCTCTCTTTGGCCCTCTTTTGAGGGCCGATAATATCGCCGTCGATTCTTCCATCACCGATATAGCTCTGTTTCGCGATGGAGCATTGGTTACGCGCGCTGGCAGTATCGCCGTCCCGGCCGGGAAAAGCGTGCTCGCTTTCAATTCCCTACCTACTCGAGTCGATCGCAGCGCCCTGCAAGCGAATTTCATCGGCGATGCCAACGGCCTCATTCGTAATGCGAAGATATTCATTCCCGAGGATCGAGACGAATCGGACGCGGTCGAATCCTTGCGCGAAAAACTCGAGGATGCCAATGCCGACAAGGATCTGCTCATCCGGAAGCGCGCCGAAGCCAGCGCCAGTATCGAGTTCGCCCAGGAAATGCGCCGCTCTTTTGCTAAGGAGTACGGCAAAATCGACGAAGGCGAAACCCTGACCCTCGATCAAGCCAAGGAACTCGCGGCGTTCGTCGCCCAAACTCGAACCGAAGCCTACAAGACGATCGATTCGGTTGAAACGGATATCAAGGTCATCGACGAGCGGATCGAGGAGCTCCAAAAAGAGCTCAAGAAGGCCATCGAAACCGATCAGAACTTGTCGTCCGTAGCCGAAGTGGAAATCGAGATGGCCCAAGCAGGCGAAATCGGCATCGCCCTCAGCTACTTGGCCAACGCCGCTCAGTGGACGCCTCAATACGAACTGCGAGCGCGCCCCAGCGAGAAAGAAATTGGTTTCGGCTACTTCGCATCGATCTGGCAGCAGACGGGCGAGGATTGGAACGGCGTTACCCTCTCGCTGCATACCAATCGAGCCAACCGCCAAGGCAACGTGCCGGAACTCCAACCCCTGGCCCTTCACAATCAGCCTACCTACTACAAGGGAAGCGCCTCTCGTCTAGAGTCGGCTCCTCAAATGAGGGAACGAGCGCTTTTTAACGCGGAAGTGAGTCAAACCGCAGTGGACTCAAGTGGAGTCGCTCGCCAGGTAGCTGTAACCTCCTCCACCGTTTCGTTCCAAGCGACCATTCCAGGCAATATTTCCGTGCCCAGTTCCCGCGAAGCCAGCGCCTTTAATGTTCTCGAGTCCAATATCGAAGCTGACTTCTGGTCGGAAGCCGTACCCAAGGTTCAGCTCGACACCTACCTGCGCGCCAAGATCGTCAATACGCTCGATCTGCCTATCCTGCCAGGACAGGCGCTCGCCTTCGTCGATGGCAAGCTCTCTTCGAAAGTCGCCCTCGACAAGATTCTGCCGGAAGAGGAAACCGAGCTCTCGCTCGGCACGGACGCCAATATCATCGTCAAGCGGCGCGAGGGATCGCAGAAAGATACCGACTCTGGGTTTATCGACAAAACCACTACGCTCACTCGCTCCTACGCTAACGAGGTAACCAACTACCACTCGGTCGATCACAAGGTAATTATCGTCGACCAATTCCCCATCGCTCAAAACTCGAAAATCGAAATTCGTCGAAAAACTCCCGAGGAAAGCGAAGTCACGATCGAAGACGAAAACAATGGTCTCTTCAAATGGGAGGCCACGCTCAAGCCGAAGGAAGAGCGCGTATTCACAACCTCTTTCGAAGTTATCTACCCTCGAGACTGGACCCTCTTCCCCGAACTCTAAGGTAAGGCTGCTTGCGGGCAGGGCCAAGCGTCAGCAACATCTGGCCCTCAAGCAGCCGCACCCGAGCAAACTCGCTACAATCGCCTATGGAACCGCTCTTCTTTTTCTTCGCCGCTCTCTTTCTACTGCTCCCGCTTCCTCTATGCGTTTTTCTTCTAGTCAAGCGAAGCAAAGACGGAAAACGTATTCAAAACCTGGAGCAGGATGTCGCATATTTGACGAAGAAATTCTACCGCCAGAAGCATACCGATTCTCCTGCCGACCCTATTGCCGAGACCGTCCCCGAGAGCGATGAATCCGAAGAAACGCCCACTGCTTCCCCTGCCGTCGCCCTAGATAGCCCCGATCCCGAAGAATCCGCGCAGGTTTCCGACCCTCCCCCTCTTTCTAGCGACTATAACATCGTCTTCGAGGATTCCCCGGCTGAAGAGGATAAAGCCGTCGCCCGCGAGCCGATCGAAGAAAGCGCAGAGACTCCCTCCAAAGTCTTTTCTCCCATTGCCTTCCTTCGCTCGATCGGCCTCTGGCCTCCAGAAGATGCAGCTACCGCCGAAGCGGGAATGATGCAGTGGTGGCTGCCGCGACTTGGGGGGTTGCTTGCCACGCTCGCCGTTATCTCCTTCGCCGTCTACATTTCCCAAGGAACGCCTCCCTGGGTTCGTTTCGCCGAACTGGTCGTCGCGGATATTGCCGTGATCGGTCTGGGCGTCTATTTTCTGAAACGGCGTCCCCGCTTTGGAGCCAACCTGTTGTCCACGGGACTCAGCATGGCCTATCTCAGCAGCATCGCAGCCTACGCCGCGGCGCCGGTCCGCGTGATCGAATCGCCGGTCCTGGGGATACTTCTCCAATTCGCGGTGATCATCGCCACCTTCACCATCAGCCTCAGACTCGCCAATCGCAATATCGCCATCGCGGCTCTTGTCTATGGTTTCGCTTCATCGCTCTACTCCGCTTACCTAGGTCTTCACGAAAGCAGCCTCATTTCAGCCTTGGCCCTCTACCTGGTCGGCATCTTCTTCAGTCACCGTTTCAAATGGCTGCCCATTCTGACCCTTTCAACCGTCGGAGCCTATCTGCCAGCGCTAAGCTTTTGCGTTCTAAAGCTTATCGGATCCACAACGTTAACCTTGCCTCATCCATGGAGCGTTTTGGCAGCCTTGATGATCAGCGTCTCTCTCTTGCCTCTCTGCGAAATCAAATGGAATCTCGCCAAATCGCTCAATGCATTCAAAAGGCTCCATATACTGAATACATCCCTATGTTTGGGAATCGGCTACGTCTACATGGAGTTCTTCACGAACGAATTGGTCCTTTTCTATGGAACTGCGGCCATCGTATTTTCCGTGTGGACAGCGATTTTCTCCCGCCAGGGGCTAGATTCCACTCTCTTCCAACTCTTCTTTCTCAAAGCCTCCGCCTTGGCAGCCCTGTGGCTCACTAATCGATTCGCCGGCGATATTCGATGGTTCGCTCTAATTCTCGAAGCGGCTATGATTGCATGGGTCGCCCTGCGTTCCCGGTCTCGCCTTCAGGAAATCGCCAGCATCGCTCTGTGGATAACGTCCCATTGGATCGCCTATCACGCGCTCGGATTCGAGAAGCGGGAAGTCGGATCCTTCACTTGGTTTCTCTTTCTTAGCCTGCCAATCATCGCGGCCGCCACGCTGGCCGCCCTAGGCAAAGGTCTGAATGATACGCCGCTTCGCCGATACGGATATCGGGCGCTCGCCGTTCTAAATGGTCTTGCAGGCCTCCGTTTTATCACGGCATCGGATATAGCGGGTGACGCTGTCCCGATGGCAATGGCTCTCTACGGCGGATTGATCTGCTTGCTTTGTCTTATTCCTCTCTTCGGCAACGCCATTCCTGCGATTTCCGGAGCGCTTCTCGTATTCCTGGCGAATACCATGTACTGGGATAATCCCTACAGCGACCTTAGTTTCGCAGTCGTTTCCCTACTAGCCGTCGCAGTTGCCTGGGGCGTCTCCAAAATTCATTCGAAACCCGCCCGCCGAACGACGCTCACCGTCGAGCTGATTTTCCACGCTACCTGGATCACTAGCGCCTATGCCTTTCTCGCGAATGCATTCGCGAGCTATGCTTGGTTCGCCTTCATCCCTGCATTGTTTTCAATCGCTCTGCTTTGGGCGCCCATAGGCAGTTTCAGAGCGCTTCGAGACGCCTCTCTAATCCCTCTTGCGCTATTCGCCCTTTTCCACTCGTTCAATGTCGATTTGGGTAACCTGGGGATCTGGATCGGAACGGCTTCCTACCTAGGAGTCCTCTTCCTGCCGAACCTACAGCCGAAAACCATTCGAGCGTTTCGATTCTTCCGCCGTAAACACTCCTGGCTTTTCCTCCACCATCTGCTGGTCGGATATATCGTCGCGAGCCTCGCTCTATCCACCGAAGATTGGCTCGTTCGAATCGGATTGCTGCTGCTTTCCGCGATCGCCTTCCATCTGCTCTGGAAAGGGCACAGGCGTTGGATCGGCTTAGCGATTAGCTTCGGAATGCAAATGCTCGCCCTCCTTTCCATCGCCGTCATTTGGTCGGACGACTTTGCTAGCTTATTCGCGCTGGATGCACAGCCTTGGGCCAAGGAGGCATTGATAGGTGGTCTCTTGCTTGCAGTCGTTTCCATCGGCATTGGAATCGATTACTCGAGATCGCCCAATCGCTTCCTTCCTCCCTCCGTTCGCGTTTTTTCAATCTCTCTCGCAGCGATTATTGGCTACGCCAGCTATGTTCTTACCCTCTCGACCGATTCCCTTTGGAATGAATCCGCATTCACCGCCCTCGTAGCATTGTTCTGCCTCCTCTTGATGGGCATTGGCATTGGAGCCAAAATCAAGCCCTACCGCATGATCGCGCTCGTAGGTTTCACCCTGCCGCTCACTCGCCTCTTCGTGTACGACATTCGCGACACGCTCATTCGCATCGTCGCCTTTGCCGTGCTTGCAGCGCTCTTTATTTTCATCGGCTACCTCTACCACCGATTCCAATCGCGCATCGAGTGATGCCGCCCTCTCAGCCGTAGGAGCGGCTTTATCCCGCGATCAACCATACCATCCCATCGCGGCATAAAGCCGCTCCTACAAACGACGGATCAGGCGTTTTCGAGGATCTTCAATTCGACCGAGTCCACCAGGTGTCCGGCTTTTTCCCGGAAGGCTAGCATGTGCGGCGCTTCGAGATGGGCCTTCAGGCGGTCCAAACTCTCCCACTTCTCGATCACCATGAGGCGATCCCCATCGAGATCCTGGCCCTCGATCCCGGAAGCGGCATCCCAAGCGGGCGTGTATTCGATGCAGCCCTCTTCGGCCAGCACAGCGGGAACGTTTGCCTTGAACAGTTCGGCGAATGCGGCCAACTGGCCCGACTTGAGTGAAATGGAAGCAACTACGTGAATCATTAGAGCAAAACTGTTGAGGGCAGTCGCCGCAGATGTCGATAGAAAGCAGAAAGAAAGCCGCCCATCGCTGCATGCCAAGACTTGCGATGCAGCATGGCATTCATCCCAGAGCCCTATCTCAACTTGCGCTGATCCAATCGCTCTCCAGCAGGGACGCGAAACGGCACCTCCAAGGCGCCCGATGACTCGAGTTCTTGGAAGAGCTGCGTCCTTAGTTCGATGATACGCTCCTGGTACGATGGCACGCTGATCAAGTTATGGCGCTCGATCGGATCTTCCGCCAAGTCGTAGAAGGCATCGATATCCCAAGTGCCGTGATGATAAACGTACTTGTAACGATCGGTGCGGATAGCGAACAGGGTCGGCGTCGCCGGAAAGTTCCACTCCCAGTGATACTCGTAGAGAATATGGTCCCGCCACGGAATCGACTCGCCTGCCAGTAAGGGCAGAAAGCTGCGCCCATCCATGCGGCGAGCCTCGTCGAGATTTCGGGGAAGGCTCACGCCCATCGCATCCATTACGGTGGCCGCCACATCGATATTCTGTACCATTTCGTTCACGACGCTGCCCGCTTCGATCAATCCCGGCGATCGGGCCAGCATCGGCACGCGGATCGAGGGTTCGTAAGCGTCCCGCTTGTCGTAAAACCCGTGCTCGCCCAAATGGAATCCATTGTCGCCCATATAGATCACCAGCGTGTCGTTCGCGAGATTCGCTTCGTCTAAATAGTCCAAGACCCGACCCACGTTTTCATCCAATCCGTGTACCGCTTCGGTGAAGTCCCAGTACAGATCGTCGAAGTCCGGCACAGGATCGTTGTCGAGGGCTCCCGTCTCCATATGGTCGATACCGTGAATCGAATAACGGCGTTCTTTGACCCAGCGCGGGGCCGTCCGGTAATTGCGTTCCGTATTGGCCATCGTTTCGGGATAAGGGATCGGCTTGCCGTGATAGCGCCCCGCGTGCCGTTTGGGCGGCTGGAAGGGATAGTGCACCGCTTTGTAGGACAAGTAGAGGAAAAAGGGCTGATCCGACTTGCGCTCGTCGCTCAGCCACTCGATGGCCTGGCTGGTGAGAATATCCGCATTGTAGCCCTCGAATTGCCGCCGTTGCCCATTGATATTCAAAGTCGGATCGAAGTACTGTCCCTGGCCGACGAAGCTGACCCAGTGATCGAAGCCCGGGCGCCGCGAGTCGTCGTCGTGCCCCATGTGCCACTTGCCGACGAAGGCCGTTTGAATGCCGGCCTGCTGTAAGTAGCTGGGAAAAAAAACCGTGCCTTCCGGAACCGCTCGTTGATTGTCGACGACCCGATGGCGATGCATGTACTGACCGGTTAATATGGACGCTCGGCTCGGAGAACAGAGCGACGTCGAAACGAACGCATTCTTCACATGAGCCCCCTCCGCCGCCAGGCGATCCAGGTGCGGCGTTTCCAGCCACTCGGGAGCTCGCTCCATGAAACCCATCAAATCATAGCGATGATCATCGCTGAGGATGAAAACGACATTGCGCGGGGAATCGGCATCGAGGGACGCCAGAATTGAAACGGTCCAAGCGAACAAGACGGGCATGATCGGGAAACGAAGAAAAGCCATATCGAGCCCATCCTGAAAGGGATCGAGCGATTGGCAAGCGGTACCTCGGATCTAGGAACCCAAGATATCCTGAATGCCGTCCAGCGGCCCCCTGCCTCGCTTGCGCCCGAAGCGCCCGAGGAAGCCAATCAAGAGCTTCACCCAATAGGGCAGCGAGGACTGGGCGAAGTCCACGGTTTGGGTCAGTTCGACCTGTCCATCCTTCCTTTCCCGAATTTGATAGCTCTCAACGACGGTTCCCAGTTTCTCTTCCCCTTCGTATTCGTAGCGAAAGGCGATCGACGCATTTTCCTGGTAGTCGACCACGGTTCCTCGGGTATCCGAGCGCTTGCCCTTCATTTCGAAGACGGCTTCGAATACGCTGCCTTCGCCTCCGTCCCCGGTGCTCGAGCAGGAAATGCATTTGCTATTCCAAGCGGGCATGTGGCCCGGGTCCCGGATGATCTGCCAAATCTCACCCGCGCTCGCCTGATAGTCCTGTTTGCTGATCAGCTTCATCGCATTGCCGCTTTCTCCGAGGCAAGACGCTTGCCCCAATAGACATGCCCCACTTGCGCGCCATCGAAGTCGGCCACCTTGGGCAAGAATCCCCACTGCTCGAAACCCAGCTTTTCCAGCAAGGCCACGCTTCCGTGATTGGATTCCAAGAGGATGCCGAAAAGGGTTCGCAATTCCAGACGAGCGGCGTCTGCAATCGCATGGCGTATCAATCGGCTCGCGACGCCCTTTCGCCAAAAATCGCGAGCGACATAGTAACTGATCTCCGCCGTATGCCGCAATGCATGCCGTCCCGGGCGATAGGGGCTGAGACTGCACCAGCCCGTTAGGGACTCATCCGCCTCTTCGACATAGATGGGATAGCTATCCGGGCTGTGGCTGCCCAGCCAATCGCGCTTCGACTCGACCGTCGCCAGAACCGTATCCGCCGTGGCGTAACCCGTCTCTACCGCTTCATTGTAGATCTCGATGAGGCGAGACCAATCGCCTTCGTCCGCTATTCGAATGCTCATCCCCGCGCGACGATGCCGTTACTTCTGGGCCGTTTTGATCGACTTGTTTCGGTCCGGACCGATATGCAGTTTCCAAGCCTCATAGCAAGCGGCCAAGTCCCGGGCGGTTTCCGGGAACCGGCTGGCGAGATTCGTCAACTCGCCCCGATCCGCTTCCATGTCGTAAAGCTCCCACGCGAGCTTCTTCGTCGTCGGGGCCAGCAGCTTCCACTTGCCCCATCTCACGGCAGCCTTGTTCGAGTAATCCCAATATAAGGTTCGCTCGGGCAAGGCGCCACCCTCGAAAACCGGCTTCAGCGAAAGTCCCTCCTGCGGGAGCAGTCGATGGCCCTTGTATTCGCTCGGATAAGACGTGCCCGTGATTTCCAAGCAAGTCGCCATCACATCGATGACATGCGCCGCCTCGTCCGTAATCGCTCCGCGCTGGGCGATACCCTCAGGCCAATGAGCGATCAAGGGCGTTGCGATACCGCCTTCGTGCGACCAGATCTTGTGCATGCGGAATGGCGTATTGTTCACATTGGCCCATCCTGGACCGACGCCTTGGAACGTTTCCTCCGGCCCCGGCATAACGCTCGGGTCGCGTCCCACTTGAATATGGGTTCCTCGGCGAGTCGCCTGGCTCCCGCCAAGACAAGACACGCCATTCGCGAAGCCTATCTCCTCATGCGAACCTCCATTGTCCGACATAAAAAGGATAAGCGTATTGTCGAATGCTCCCTGATTCTTCAGTTGATCCACGATTCGCCCAACGCCTCGATCCACGATATTCAGCATCGCAGCATAAGTAGCCATGCGATGGACTTCCCATTCCTTGTCCTCAGCATCCTCCCATTCCGGCACTCCTCGATTGCGAGGCCCGACACCCCAATGAGCATCCGCAACGCCCAGTTCGACTTGCCGCTCAAATCGATGGGCTCTTATTGCGTCCCAACCCTTTCGATACAAATGCTTGTATTTTTCTATCTCCTCCGCCGGCGCCTGCATCGGCCAATGCGGAGCCGTGTAGGCGACGTAGTGGAAGAACGGCCTACCTGAATCCGCCACCGCTTGAAGGTTTTCCACCGCATGCTCGGTTACCGCATCCGTATAATAGAACCCTTCCTCAGCCTCAACAGGATCGTAGCCCTCCTGTAACGTGAAGGGATCGTAGAACGAGCCCACGCCATGCAAGGTTCCGTAGAAGACATCGAATCCCCGCGAACGCGGTTGATTGCTCGGCTTATCGAACTTGCCGCCCGACAAGTGCCACTTGCCCGACAGAGTCGTCCGATAGCCAACCGCGCCCAGGGCCTCGGCGATGGTTATTCCGTTTGCATCTAGCTGCTTCTGATCGGTTACCTGCTGATAGTAAAGGCCCGTTAGCAGCGAGGCCCGCGTCGTCCAGCACTTAGCCGTGTTATAGAACTGCCGGAATCTCAGTCCGTTATCCGCCAAGGAATCGATATGCGGCGTTGGAATCTCGGAGCCATAGCAACCGAGATCCCCATAACCCATATCGTCGACGACGATCAGAACGATATTGGGGCGCTCCGAAGCAAGGGCGCTGCAGGCAACTAACAGCGATAGACAAACGATTCGAAACCACGGATATCGCGGATATTCACGGATAGGGGTCACGATCTGCACTCTGGAGAGTTTTCACCTCAAATCAATGAAACAACTTTCAAGGAAGGGTCGTCCAATCTACAATCCGTGCAGATCCGCGCTCATCCGCGGTTTCAAACTCCTACAATTCCTTGATCTTCAGATCTCGAAACCAAACGCGGTGACCATGGTCCTGCAGGCCAATGTGTCCCTTGCCAAGGGTCGCGAAGTCACTCCACTTCTTGAATTTCGAGGCCTCGATCTGAGCATTCCACTTGTCGCTATGCATTTCGTATTCCGCCGTCTTCGTTCCGTTGAGATAGTATTCGACCTGATTGCCTTGAACGACGATTCGGCTTTCGTTCCATTGGCCAATCGGCTTGGTCACATCCGCGAGCGGCTTTTCGATCGCGTAGTGTCCCGCGGTCCACTCCGCTGGTGTAACCGGTAGCCCCTTGCCCGTACGAAATCCCAAATTATCCAACACTTGGTACTCAGGACCCGTGAGATAGGGTTGCTTAGGACCTTCGCCAACGTGGAACATCACCCCTGAATTCGTCCCTTCCTCCACCTTCCAAGAAAAGCGAAGGTCGAAGTCGTCATATTGCTTCTCCGTGATGATATTCACATGGGGACTGCCTTTCTCGCGTCCCACCAAATGCATGGCGCCTTCCTCGACTACCCAGATGTTCTCGATCTCTACGCCGTTGTAACCGCGCCAGCCATCGAGCGTCTTGCCGTTGAATAAGTCGACCCATCCATCGGGTGAATGGGATTCGGGCGCGTTCGAACAGGCGCCGGTCAAAAGGAGTCCTGCAAGGGAAAGGTAAGCGAGTTGTTTCTTCATTGGAATAAGCAAGTTGCGTTAGAGGATGGTAGATTCGTGTTAAACGTGAAAGAAAATCTAATTCTCGGAAGCTCGGGTTTTCGCCTCGCTCAACAATCCCCTCATTCGCTTCATCAGCGAAGCGTATTCAGGATTTCCTGCTAGATTAGTCATTTCCAGAGGGTCTTTGTCGAGATCGTAAAGTTCGGCATGGTCCGCATCGAACCATTCTGCGTAGCGCCAGCGATCCGTTCGAACCGATCGGCCCAGATCTTTGCCCCGGCTCACCACCGTATAAGCGGAATCCTTGCCCTTGCCATCTGGGTCTCGCAATAAAGCGAGCAAGCTCTCGCCTTGCAACGGACTCGCGGCTTCCAAGTCGCAAAGCTCAAGCAATGTCGGATAGAAATCGACATGCTCCACCAGCGCTTCGCTGGAAACGCCGCGAGGCGTCACCCCCGGAACCCTCATCATCATGGGCACGCGAGCGCATTCCTCGAACAAAGTCACTTTTCCCCACATCGAGTGCTCCCCCAAATGATAGCCATGATCCGAAGTGAAAACGACGATCGTGTCCTCCCAATGGCCGCTTTCCTTCAGCGCGTCGAAAACCAACGCCAATTGCGTATCGATATATGAAATACAAGCGTGATAGGCTTGAATGTACTTGCGGCGCAACGCATCGTTCTCAACTCCAAGCTCGAAGCCGAATGCAGGAAAGCGTTTCGACATCGCACGCTCGGGAATGTCGTCCCAATCGTCCGCTCGCACCGGTGGATACTCGATGTCTTCCAGTGGAAATCGATCGAAGTACTTCTGCGGCGCCAGAAAAGGAACATGCGGCTTTTGAATGCCGCAAGCGATGAAGAAAGGCTTGTCGTCACCCGCGCCGCTCCTCAGCCACTCGGCTACCTTGCGAGCGTTCTTGCCGTCCTTGTGCTGATGATCCTCCAACTCTGTAGGACCGTAACCAGGTGGCGTCTGACCATGCGTTTGCGTCGAAAAGGCGCTCAAAAACGCTTTCCACTTCGTCCTGTTTTCACGGTTGGAAATCGATCCATGCTCCTTCTCGAAAGCTGCCTTCGCTTGTCGCTCCAATGACAGCTCGTCGTTTCGATAAGCATGATACTCGTGCCAAGCCTCATCGGTTGGCTGGAACTTCGCGTTGTGGAAAATCTTGCCAACCGCGGCGGTCCAATAGCCGCTGTCCTTGAAGCGCTGAGGCAACGACACCGTTCCAGGACGCGTTTCGCGAATATCCACCGTATTGTCCAACACCCCAGTAGACTCGGGATACAATCCACTCAGGAGCGAAGCCCGCGAAGGTCCGCACACGGGATATTGGCAATAGGCTCGGCTGAAGGTAACGCTCTCCGCCGCGAATCGCTCCAAAGCAGGCGTGGGAACCGCATCATAGCCCGCTGCGCTGAGATGGACGTTCAGATCATCGCAGATAATGAAGAGAACGTTGGGACGTTTAGCGATTGCCACAAAGGTCGCGCCTAGAGCCAGCGCGCATATCAAACGCAGGTATCGATCAATCACCGTGAGAACTCCCTACCGGCTCCGACCGCTGTCGACGATCTTCGCCATTTCCTTGCGCAGGCGCTCTACCACTTCCGGGTTCCCTTCGAAAAGATTATTCTTCTCTCCGATGTCCTCGCTCATCAAATACAACTGAGCTTCCGGTTCCCCTTCATAGGTTTTCTTCTTGTTATTGCCCGCCGCAAGCGGATCGCTGCCCGCATCGGCCCGATCCGAGAAACCGCCCGAACCCTTGCCTTCGATGAATTTCCAATCGCCTGAGCGAATCGTCATGAGACCGCCACTGCCCGATTTCATCACGACGCTCTTGCGAATCTTGGTCTTGCCGGGCTTGGAGCTCTCGAGGGCTGGCAGGAAGCTGAAGCTATCCGGTCCTGCATCCGCAGACAACTTCGTGTCGACGATATCCGCGAACGTCGCCATCAGGTCGGTAAAGCACACCAATTGATCGCTCGTCGAGCCGGCTTTCACCTTGCCGGGCCAGCGTACGACGAACGGCATCCGGTGACCGCCTTCCCAGGCGTCCGATTTCATGCCGCGCAGCGGACCTGTCGAAGTGTGCCCGAATCGGTCTACATCGTACTGGAACCAAACAGGACCGTTGTCCGATGTGAAAATAACCAAGGTATCGTCCGTCATTCCGTTACGGTCCAAGGCCTTCAAAACGCGCCCAATCTCATCATCGACCATCATTGTGAAATCGCCGTACATCGACGCCTCGCTCTTGCCGACGAACTTAGCCGATGGAAGCCAAGGCGTGTGGGGCGCGGGATAGGCCAAATAGAGCATCAAGGGCATTTCGGAACGCGGTCCCTTGGCGTGATTGTCGACTACATCGATCGCTTCGTCCGTAAACCGTGGCAGCACGTCATGCAGATCCAGTCCCGGAGCAATGCCGCCCTCGCGCCAGAACTCGCCTTGAATCTTCGTCCAGCCATCCGTGTAGCGAGCTTCTATACGATTGGTGGGAGGCGACACAGCCTGACTGCCTCGAATGTAGAAGTACGGGGGAATGTCCGTCGATGCGCGAATACCGAAGTAACTATCGAAGCCACGATCGACAGGGCCGCCCGGCAACGGATTCTCGTAGCCATTCTCCTTGAATCCTAAATGCCACTTGCCGACCATCGCAGTACGATAGCCATTGTCCCGCAATAGAGAGGCGATGGTTTCCTGCCCTTCCGCGATCAAAGGATCCGTCGGCCATTTGGTCACGTCCTTACGAAATGGATACCGTCCAGTCATCAACCCATAACGCGACATATGACAGAGAGGGCCCGGAGCATGGGCATCGGTGAAAAGCATGCCTTCGTCTGCCAGGCGCTCGACATTGGGCATCTCGATCTTGGAATCAGGATTATAGTTCTTGAGATCGCCGTAACCCATGTCGTCGACAAGAATGATCAGGACATTCGGCTTATCGGCAACAAGCCCCGCCATAAGCGACACCACGAGGAGTAGAACAGAGAAATATCGTTTTTGCATAGTTATGAGTTGTCGAAAACAAGGTAGCGGCCGATCTCCGAGCGGCCATCTAAATTTTGAGCATCAATAGCTGACAAGGCCGCATGAAGGTCGAGCGCTGCCATTGAGGAAATGAACTAACCATTAGAAAAGTAACGTCAAATTTCAACCGATGGCAGGCAGGCCGGATTCATCAAGCCAAGATCGGCTTCACCACCTTGCCGTGCACGTCGGTCAAGCGATAGTACCGCCCCTGGAACTTGTAGGTGAGCTTTTTGTGATTCACGCCTAGCAGGTGCAGCATCGTCGCATGCAGATCATGCACGCTCACGGGATCCTTGACCACATTGTAGCTGAAGTCGTCGGTCTCGCCATAGCTCTGACCCCCTTTTATGCCGCCGCCCGCCATCCAAATGCTGAAGCACCGCGGGTGGTGGTCCCGGCCGTAGGTCTTGTCGTTCATCTCGCCCTGACAATAAACCGTGCGTCCGAACTCTCCGCCCCAAACGACCAAGGTGTCGTCGAGCATGCCCCGTCTCTTCAAGTCCTTCAGCAAGCCCGCTGTGGCCTGATCGGTTGCCTTAAATTGGCGTTTCAACTGATTCGGCAGTCCGTTATGCGTGTCCCAGCCGCGATGGAAAAGCTGCACGAAGCGAACGCCTCGCTCCGTCAAACGTCGGGCCAGCAGGCAGTTATTGGCATAGCTTCCCGGTTTCTTGGCATCCTCGCCATACAAATCGAACGTACTCTCCGGCTCGCTGGAAACATCGGTCAGCTCGGGAACGGAGGTCTGCATGCGAAAGGCCATCTCGTACTGGGCGATGCGCGCTTCGATTTCCGGATCGCCATAGTCGTCGAACTTCATCTCGTTCATAGCCGCGATATGATCCAATGTCTTGCGACGCATCTCAGAACTCATTCCGTCAGGGTTATTCAAATACAGCACCGGGTCCTTGCCACCACCGAACTTGACCCCTTGATACTTGGACGGCAGAAAGCCCGCCCCCCACAAACGATCGTAAAGCGGCTGTCCGCCCGTAAAGCTCGTCATGGCAACGAAGGACGGCAAATTTTCATTGGCATTGCCTAGACCGTAGGACAACCACGCTCCCACGCTCGGCCGGCCCGCAATCTGAAAGCCAGTCTGGAAAAAAGTGATGGCCGGATCGTGATTGATCGCATCCGTGTGCATCGACTTGATGACACAGACGTCATCCATCACTTCGGCCAAATGCGGCATAACTTCTTTATTGATCCATTGTCCTCCCTGACCTGTCCGCTCGAAATTGAACGTCGAACGGGCCACTGGGAAAGAACTTTGTCCCGCAGTCATTCCAGTCAGTCGTTGTCCATTGAATACAGAATCAGGAACCTCTTGACCATGAACCTCATTCAAGAACGGCTTGTAGTCGAAAATATCCATCTGCGGAGGACCGCCCGACTGAAATAGGTAAATGACGCGCTTCGCCTTAGGAGCGAAATTCGGAAAGCCGGGCAGCGCCCCTGAATTCGATGCATTGGCGAAGAGGCTCTCATTGAGCAACGACCCCAACGCTACGCCCCCCAGTCCCTTGGCAGCCTTGCCGAGGAAATACCGACGCGTCATGGTCAATGGATTATCGGATAGCTTGTTGTATCCCGTGCAACCTTCTGTATGCGGGTTCATTGTCATACGCTCCTTTCGCCAATAACCTTTAGGACCTTCGCTTGCGAAAAGCCACATCGGTTGAGAACACAATTCATACGAGGCGCTTCGCAAGCGAAGGCCCTACTTTCGAAACGGATTTGTCCCAAGCGCATCATCTACTCCTTCGTCACCGTTTCATCCAAATTCAAAAGAACGTTCGCCAAAGCCGTCGCTGCGGCTAGATCTCGCGGATCCAATTCATCAGGGACCTCGGATTCGCCGACCGCAACAAGACGCTTCGCATTATCCAAGTCGTTTGCATACGCGTCTCTGTATTCCTGATACGCCTGGCCCAGAAGAGCCATTTCACGAGCTTTCGGCTCTCGAGCCAAAGCCGTTCGAAACGCGAACTTAACCTGCTCTTTCGTTGATCCGCCGCCCTCGAGCAATATACGCTGGCCGAAATTTCGAGCCGCTTCGACGAACACCTTCTCATTCAAAAGCGTCAAGGCCTGCAATGGCGTGTTCGTCCGCTTCAGGCTGACCATACAGGACTCACGGTCGGCCGCATCCATCAGCGCCATGGATGGAGGCGGAACGGTCCGTTTCCAGATCGTGTATAGACTGCGTCGAAACAGGTCGTCTCCCTTCGACTGGGTGTACTTCATGTTGCTCATGGTTTCCCAGAGCTTATCCGGCTGATAGGGACTGACGGATGGACCTCCCAATTGTTCTACCAGCAAGCCACTCGTCGCCAGAGCCTGGTCGCGCAGCGCCTGAGCCGAGAGACGCAAACGCGGGCCTCGGGCGAGATAGATATTCTCCGGATCCTTCTCGAGCAGCTCCAGCGTCACCTTCGATTGCTGGCGATAGGTCGCGCTCGTAACGATCAACTTCTGCATGGCTTTCACATCCCAGTCCAGACGCACGAACTCGTCGGCGAGCCAATCGAGAAGCTCGGGGTGACTCGGCCAAGCGCCTTGCAATCCGAAATCCTCCGCCGTCTTTACCAATCCTCGCCCAAAGTACTTGATCCAGTACCGATTGACCGCAACCCGAGCGGTCAACGGATGCTCTCCGCTAACCAGCCATTGGGCAAAGCCTAATCGATTTCGCGGAGCGCCTTCCGGGAAGTCCGGCAACACTTCGGGCAAACCATTTTCCACAACGTCACCGTATTGGTGATACACCCCACGCTCGCGAACATGAGTCTTTCGAGGAGGATACATTTCCTGCATCACCATCGTCGTCGGCAAGCTGTCGTAGTATTTTTGACGCTCGATTCTCGCAGCCAGAACCGCGTCGTCCAAAGCCCTGTAGCTGTCCGGAGCTATTGCCGCCAAGTAGTGAGCCCGCCATTTTCCTCGCTGGGAGCGGCTCCGATCCTCAGGAGAAATCCGAGCGATCTGGCTTAACGATTTCGGTTCCGCAAGCGCATCGATCTCGTCCTGCCACAATGTGCGATCATAGACTCTCAGATCGTCCACCCATCCGGCGAACGATTCCCCAACCACCCCTGCGCCCAGTATGAGCTTCGCATTCGCAGCGGCTTTAATCACATTGCTATTGGTGTTGTGGAGAATACGCGTCTTCGCCTCGCGGCCGTTCAAGTAGACCTTCATCCCCGTCGCGCTCTGCGAGCCATCATTAGTCAAGACGACGTGTAGCCACTTTCCTTTTGCAATCGGATCAATCGTCTCCACCGACCCCACGCCCGCAACCCATCGCGTAATAATATTATACTGCAATCGGCCGTCATTTATTTCCACCGTCAAGCCAGGTCGGGTTGAATTCGTACCCTGTTTCGAGATGATAACGCCATCCGACAGGTCTTCGGGCTTCAACCAAAAGGAAACGCTGAATCGATCGTTGCAAAGAAAAGTCGCATCGCTCTCGAGAGCTAGAGCGCTTTCGCCATCGAAGTAGACCGCCTGCCCGCGAATCCCTTTTTCGAATACAGGCGGCTTGCGATCGAGATCCAAGGTCGGGTCATTTCCGAACAAGGTAAAATGCTCCATCAGATTGCTAGCAACGATAGCCGACTCGTCTAAAGCCAGCTTCCCCTTCGCTTCCCATTCTTCGATGTCTTGATCTATGGACGCGTGAATCTCCGATCGCGCCCTGCGGATCCGGTCGAGTCGAGCATCGTACTCCGCCAAGGTCTTCGCTTGCGATTCCGTAGGAGCAGTCACCCAAGGTTCGGAATTGCCGAATTTCACCGCGCGACCCGATTCCGTAATATTGTCGAAAATGGAGATCAGCTGATAGTACTCTTTGATCGAAATCGGATCGTACTTGTGGTCGTGACAGCGCGCGCAACCCATCGTCAGCCCCATCCAAACAGTCGAAGTCGTATCGACGCGATCGACCGCGTTTTCCAGCAGGAACTCTTCAGGCACCAAACCGGCCTCCGAATTGTAGCGGTGATTCCGGTTAAAGCCGGTGGCGATGATCTGATCGAGCGTGGGATTCTCCAGCAGGTCGCCCGCGAGTTGTTCGATTGTGAACTGGTCGAAGGGGAGATTCCGGTTGTAGGCGCCGATCACCCAATCGCGCCAACGCCACATGTCGCGCGGTCCATCGTTCTGATAGCCATCCGTGTCCGCATAGCGCGAAGCCTCCAGCCAAGGCAGGGCCATCGCTTCCCCGTAACGGGGCGACGCGAGCAGTCGATCTACCAACCGCTCGAAGGCGCCCGGTTTCCGATCCGCCAGAAAGGCGTCCACTTCCTCAGGCGTTGGCGGCAGTCCCGTAAGATCCAAAGTCGCTCGACGGATCAAAGTCTCGCGATCCGCCTCCTCTGAAGGCTCGAGTCCCTTTTCCTCTAACTTGTCTAAAATGAAGGCATCGATCCCATTGCGGGCCCAATCGCTTTCCCTCAGCTTCGGCTCTTCAGGCCGAATCACGGGCTCAAACGACCAATGTCCCTTCCACTCGGCTCCATCGGCAATCCATTGGCGCAGATTGGCGATTTCCTGAGGGCTGAGCGTAAGATCCGAATCCGCCGGAGGCATCAAATCCTCTTCTTCCTCCGCTTCGATGCGCCAAATCAATTCGCTTTCATCAGGATCGCCCGGCACTACCGCAAAATAGCCCTCGCCCAGATTCGCGGTTATCCCCTCGAAGGTATCCACTCGCAAATCCGCTTCCCTATGTTCCTCGTCTGGACCATGGCACTTGAAGCAGTTGTCCGAGAGGATCGGCAGGATATCGCGATTGAAATCGATCTCCGAGGCAGCGGAAACCGCATAAACCGATCCCAATGCCGCAAAGCCAACAAGGCCATGCCGCAAGGATAGAATAATATGATTTTCGGGGAGAAAACGCACGATCGAGAAAATTAAGCGGTAGGTGGGGAAACGCAATGCACTTTCCCATTCCTAAGCGCGGAATGGACACTCGGATTATTGCACACGCTCATCAAGCCCTTGAAAGACCCGAGGGGCCAACTCTCTACTCTCTAACGCCTCTGCGCGAACATCCAATCCCACATAGAGTCGTCCCAATAGGCCTTCAGCCACGAATTATGCTTCACCCCCGGATACTCCGTGTAGCGAATGTCGCCTCCAGCCGCTTTGATCGCCGCGTGCATGTCACGGGAATACTGAACCTCGACCGCCGTGTCCAAATCGCCGTGAAAGAGCCACATCGGCGTATCTAGGAACGACTGCGTATCCTCCGGCGTCCAACGACCGCACACCGGCACCGCCGCGGCCCAAAACTTCGGACGCTCCGATACCACGCTGTAGGTTCCCATTCCGCCCATGGAAAGGCCTGTGATATAGAGACGACGCTTATCGATATTTCGCTTAGCAATTAAATCGTCTACCAGTTCGAGCAACGCATCTTGCTTGCTCACTCGGTCGCTGCGACGCTCCATGCCCTTGATCGTCTTACCCCAAGTATTCGGCCCCTGCGCTTGCGGCACTAAATAAAAGGCCTCGCGCTTGCCGCTCACCGAATCCGTCGCGAATTGGGCAGGCGTATCCGCATCGACGAGATTCCGAATATTGCCCGGTCCCCGGCCGCCGCTGCCATGAAGAAAAACAACCAGCGGGTAGCGCTTCTTAGGATCGTAATTCCGCGGCTCCATCAATTGATAATCGATACTTTCGCCAGACTTAGTCCGGAAGGTCCCCGGCTCATAACGTTCGTAGAGCGAACGCTGCCCCTTCCAGGCCAGTTTCGCGATCAGGAAATCCGCCGTCGAGCCATATGGCGTCTCCGGCCCCGGATAGTCCAGCACCGCTTCCACGCCCGCCGTTCGCAACGCGCCCATCATGTGGATACCAAAATTCACATGGTGCACTTTCCAGCCTTGCAGTTTCTTCGGATCTTCCGGCGGGTCCGAGTCCGGCGCCATTCCGTAGGTCAAGTACACTGGCGGGTCGTCGGGCGAAATGTGGTTATAGACCGAGTATTGCCTCGCATACTCCTCCCGCATCTCAGGACCGCCGCGAAAGTACTTGTTCGGGTCCGTGTGATAATCGTCATAGCCCGGAATATTTTTTTTCCACCAATTAAGATCCATCATCGATTGGCATCCGTTTGGAGCGACACAGGCCAATCGGGTCGATTGGCGAGCAATCGGATCCTCGCTATCCGGATCCGCCATATCGTCATGGAATGCTAAATACGCGACGAGCTGTGCGCCTGCTGAACCGCCGAATCCGCCAATCAACTCACTATTGATGCCCCATTCCCGTCCCTTCGACCGGATAAACTGAATCGCCCGAGCCACGTCTTCATGGGCCGCCGGCAGCTGAGCATGCTTGAGGAATCGATATTCGATCGAGGCCACGTGAATGCCGTGGGCGAGCAGCTTGCGAACCGTGGCGACGTTTACCCTGTCCTTCGAGCCTCCCGTGAATCCGCCTCCATGGATATAGACCGCTAGCGGCGCGCGCCCTCCGACATCCGCCTGCCAAAAGTCGATCAAGTGCTGCGGATGATCCCCGTAGGACACGTTCGCATGCGTCTTAGGCGGCAACTCAGGTCGCTGCCTATTTTGAGCGAATCCCGCGACGAAGACAAATAGGGACAAAAGATAAACGAGGGGCTTCATGGGGGAAATGTTGAATGGTGAATAGTGAATGGTGAAGCTAATAATATGGTAGGGCAATCGCGTTCCCGCGATACCGCGAGGGTTGAGATCATCTTATGCGATATTCGCGTCCCGCGATTGCCATACCTTTTTTAATCCGCCTTTCTCGCTTCACTATTCACCACTCACTACTCACTATTCCCATAATGAGACGCTTCACCCCTCTCCTCTTCACCCTTTCGCTCCTTCTCTCCTTCACAGCGTATGCGGCGAAGCCGAACTTCGTCTTTGTCCTCGCCGACGACCTCAGCCACTTCGACGTCGGTTGCTACGGCGGCCAAGCCCACACGCCACACATGGATCAGTTGGCCAGGGACGGCATGCGTTTCACGAATTGCTTCCAATCCTCGCCCACCTGCTCGCCCACTCGCCACAACATCTACACAGGGCAATCCCCTTTCAAGACGGGGGCCTATCCGAATCACACCTTCGCTAATCCGGGCACGAAAAGCGTCGTTCACTACCTCAAGGAACTCGGCTACCGCGTCGCCCTCAGCGGCAAAACCCACATCAAACCGCTCTCCGTTTTCCCTTTCGAATACTCGGGCAAAGCCAACAGCCCAGACTTTGAGGCGGTTAACGCCTTCATCGCGGACTGCGTCGAAAACGACACTCCCTTCTGCCTCTTTCTCACTTCCAACGAACCGCACGCTCCTTGGGACAAAGGCGACGCCAGTCGCTATCCTCCCGAAAAGGTCCAGCTGCCTGACACCTTCGTCGACACGCCCGAAACCCGCGACGCCATGAGCCGGTACTTGGCCGAGGCCACCTATTTCGACGATCAAGTCGGTCAAGCCCTGGGGCTAATCGACCATTACAACCTCGCCGAAAATACGCTCTTCATTGCGACAACCGAACAGGGCAGCAGCCTGCCTTTCGCCAAGTGGACACTCTACGATGCCGGTCTGCATACGGGATTTATAGCCCGTTGGCCCGGAGTCATCGAAGCCGGATCGACCAGCGACGCCCTCGTCGAATACTCCGACGTCCTGCCAACCTTCGTTGAAGCCGCTGGCGGACGTCCAGACCCTATTCTCGATGGCAGAAGCCTCATGGCCCTCTTCAAGGGCGACCAAGGCCCTCACAAGCCCTACGTCTTTTCCCAAATGACAACCAAGGGCATCATCAATGCTCCCGAACACTACGGCATTCGCTCCGTCCGGTCGCTGAAATACAAATACATATGGAACTTCACGCCGGAAGTTAAATTCGAGAACGTGGTCACCATTCCCGAAGACACCAAATGGGGCGAAGCCCAGGTATTCAATTCCTGGAAACGCGCTGCGAAAACGGATCGCGATGCCGCGGAAAAGGTGCGACGCTATCACCATCGGCCCGGCGAGGAGCTTTACGCCGTAGAAGACGATCCCAACGAGTGGAACAACCTTGCCGACAACCCAGAATACGCCGCTATTAAAGCGGAGCTGCGAGCGGCCCTGGTCGCAGAGATGAAGCGGGTTGGCGACAAAGGCCAGCAAAGCGAGTTCGAAGCCGACCTGCGCCACTCCCGCAACGCTCCCAAGGAAAAGAAGAAATAGCGTTTTTGGTTTTCGGGACACGCTCGTTCCTCGCTAGATCCCGAGCCTAGATTCGCTTTCAAAGCGCAAAGCATTGCTCAGGTAGCGGCCGATCTCCGAGCGGCCACCTCTTGATGAGCGCGAATCAATGGCGGCTCGGAGATCCGCCGCTACCGACGAACCCCCACTCCTTGACTAGTAAAATGTCATCGCCCTGAACCCAAAGGGTCAGGGATTTTTGCCCCGCCGCCAAGACGGGGATCCAGCTCCCCCGCACCGCGGGAGCGTGTCCCCTAAACAAAACCCCATTCAAACGTAACGCCACGCCTGCCTTTTGGAGTTAACCCATTCCACTGTCCCAAAACCATAATCCCAACGTCATTCTCATCACTCGCTTTACCTTGCCTCTCAAAGTCCCCCCTTTCAACTTCTTCAATCTACATTCCTACGTTTTCACACAACTACTCATGCGTTCTCTAAGCCTTATCCTCGCGCTCGCCCTAGCGGCGGCTTCGCTCAACGCCGCTGACTACCAGCTCCAAGTACCGAAAAACGTTTCCCGACCTTGGGTCGCTCCTGAGATTTGGACAACGCCCATGATGGACTGGCGCCTCGACTCCGGTCGCATCGAGATCATCCAAGGCGGTCGCGGTCACGATCTCCAGCTGCTCACCCACCAAATGAAGTCGGGCAATGGCTCCTTCGAAATGTCCGTTCGCGCGGGAGCCCTGCGCGATCACTCCCGCGAAGACGGAGTCGGCGCGGTGGGATTCCGCTTCGCCGTCACCGGAGCCATGCCGGAAGAATACCGTTCCAACCTTTTCGGTTCCACAGGAATCAACGCGGGGCTGACCACTGAGGGGAAGCTCTTTATCGGTGGCAACTTCTCGCCCGAGACGCTCGACTTGGCTCTCTTGGACGACGTCCGACTGGAAATCGATATCGACTGCAAGGGCCCCAATGCATCCGCGACCATTGTCGCCAAAGCAGGCCTCGGCTCGGGAGCCGTTCTGGGCGAATTCTCCGCCAAGGTTAAGAGCGATCCCCTAATCGGCAACATCGGGCTCTTCGCCGGTCCTATCGACGCGAGAGGCCAATCCAACGCCAGTCGACGCGCCGTCGGCAACGGCGACTTCCGTTTCTGGTTCAGCGATTGGTCCGTCTCCGGCAACAAGATCGTCGCTAAGAAAGAACAGCGCTTCGGCCCCCTGCTTTGGTCGCAGTACACGACTCATGAGAACATCATGAAGATAACGGCCCATGTGGCGCCCGTCGGCAAAGGCGAAAACACGGTTGTCATCCTCTCGATCAAGGAAAACGGGAAGTGGAATCCTATCCGCCGCTCCGCCATCGATCCGCTATCGCGCACCGCTCACTTCAGAGTAGACGCCTGGGACAGTTCGAAGGACGTCGACTATCGACTCAGCTTCGACTACGCCACCTCTGAGGGAACGAAGACCGACCACTGGGACGGGCGCATCCGCCGCGATCCCATCGACCAAAAGGAAATCAAGCTCGCCGCCCTGTCCTGCATGGTCGATTACGCCTTCCCCAATCAATACATTTCCGAAAGCGTTCGCGCCCAAGATCCTGACCTCGTCTTCTTCGCCGGCGACCAAATTTACGAAAGCGTAGCCGGCTACAACGTCGTGCGCACGCCGACAATTAACGAAGTGCCGCGAGCGGCATTGAACTACCTGCCCAAGTACTGGCTCTTCGGCTGGAGCTTCCGCGACGTGCTCAAGGATCGACCTTCGGTCATCATTCCCGACGACCACGACGTCTACCACGGCAACATCTGGGGTCAGGGCGGCATGGCCATGCCCAAGGAAGCCAAGAGCACGAGTAGCTTCGGCGGCTACAACATGCACCCGACCTGGGTCAACATGGTCCACCGCACGCAAATTTCTCACCTGCCCGATGCCTACGATCCTACGCCCATCAAGCAGGGCATCACCGTCTACTACACCGAGCTCAACGTCGGCGGCGTCAGCTTCGCCATCCTCGCTGACCGCATGTTCAAGTCTTCTCCCGGCGACGCCCTAGACGAACCAGTAGGCGGCTCTAGACGCCTCGACCACGTCATGGATCCCGATTTCGACACGCTCCAAATCGACAAGCCCGGCCTGAAGCTGCTCGGCGATCGCCAGCTGACCTTCCTCGACGACTGGACCGCCGACTGGTCTGGCGACAAGATGAAAGCCGTTCTCTCTCAAACGCCCTTCGGTTCCGTCGCCACCACGCATGGAAGCCCTGACGGACGCCTCGCTGCAGACCTGGACTCCAACGGCTGGCCTCAAAGCGGACGCGCTCGAGCCCTCAAATCCATTCGCCGCGCTCATGCCCTCATGATCCACGGCGACCAACACCTCGGCACGCTCACCCATCAAGGCGTGGACGACTGGAATGACTCCGGATGGTCCTTCGCTCCTCCAGGCATCGCCAATGGATACAAGCGCCTTTGGGATCCACTCGAGCCCGGGAAGAATCGCGAACCCGGAGCGCCAGAATACACTGGCGAATTCCTCGACGGCTTCAGGAACAAAGTCAACGTCAAGGCCGTCAGCAATCGGGCCGACACCATTAATCGGAACTTCGAGTTTGCCGACGACACCATGTTTACCCGTCTCCAAGGCACCGGCAGCGGATACGGTATCGTGAAATTCAATACTGAGACCTTCGAATCGACCGTTGAGAACTGGGGGCCCGACAAGAACTGGACCCCCAAGAAGAACCAAGGTCAATATGTCGGCTGGCCTCACACAATTGACGTCGCAGACCAATACGGTCGGAAAGCGGCCGCTCATTTGCCAAGCATCAAAGTGCCTGGCAAGTCTTCCGATAAGGCCAACGCCCAAGTCCTCAACGAAGCGACTGGAGAAATCGAATACACGCTGCCCGTCAGCGGAGGTGACAGTCTCAAGCTCAAGGTGTTCGACAAGAGCGCTACCTACACGGTTACTCTCCGCAACGTCGCCGGCGAGGAACTCAAGAAGCTAGAGAAACAACGAGCGCGCTAACTCAAAGGTAGGGCAGCCCTGTCCTCAGGGCACCGCATGCTGCGCCAAACGCGACAGCAATGCAGTGGCAACAATGGATCAACTCGCAGAGAGCCTTGGGGTCGCTCTCTTATGACGAAGGCTAACGGCTCGTCAAAAAATCCGACTTTTCTGGCGCCAGGAATAGTCGCTCGATATCCTCAGCGGACAAGGCGTGATTGAATATCGCCAGTTCGTCTATGCGACCATCCCAATAGCCTACCGTACCCTCTTGCTCGCGATTGCCCTTGCCCTTGAGCTTCGCGCCGATACCGAGCGATCGAAAGGTAGGCGTAGCCAAACCTTCGTGACGCTCACGAGCGACCTCCACTCCATTTCGGTATAGTCGAGCGACTTCGCCATCCGCGACGAACGCAACATGCTGCCATTCGCCCAAAGGCAGTGGAGTTTCCTCGGCGACATATACCGTATCGCCATCTGCCTCTCGAAGCTGCAGCTCAAGTCCACCCTGATAATGTTGCAGCCCAAAGTGGAACTGACCCACTTCTCCAAACGCCCAGTTCTTGGCAATGCTCGCCCATGTGGGTCGAGAATCCGCACGTACCCATGCGACTACTGAAAGCGCTCCCTTCGTTGCCTTTGGATAGTCCGATACCGATGCAAACGCTTTGCAGTCCACACCCTGCAATTGCAATGCGGCCCCGATACGTCCTGCCGCGAACGCGGAATCCGTCATCTCACCGCGGTGAATCAACCCGTGAACATCGTTGCCCGATCGGTCGAGCAAGGTGACGCCATCATCGCTGATCGCCATGCGGTAGTAGACCGCTGGCTCCAATTCCTTCACGGCATTCGAGTAATGTAGAATCGGTTCGTCGAAACTGCGAATGAACCGTTCCGGAGCGACTGCAATCCCCGACGATTCCCCAGAATCCGTATCCACCCGCGTAGCTTGATCCGTCAGTAAGCGAACAGGCTTCACGACAGTGTCACGCGACTTTATCTCCACTTCCCCTTCAAAAACGTGTACTTCGCTTTCTTGATTGGAATCCACTTCGACTCCAAACTCCGTCCCGTGATCAATCACTTGAGCGCTGGGCGTCTCAACCGTGAAGCCCACTCCCTCAGGCGGAACATTCGCGGACAATCGTCCTTCATACAGCGAAACCAGCCAAGCTGAATCCACTCGAAATCGCGCGGGCGCCTCCACGAAGATCTGGACTTCGTTATCGAACGCGAATTGCGCCAGTCCATCCGTCAACTCGTATTCGCCTACTTTCACGGAATCTCCTTGCTCGAGACGTATTCTCGATCCCGTTACAGACAATTGCCCCCCGGACTTGCGAACGATGGAACCGATGGACTCGTTAGCCCGCCATTGACTCCTTTTCACTTCCGGTAAAACGCCTTGCCAAAAAATCGCTAAGACGGCCGCGATGCCCGCAACCCACGAAATAGATCGTCGCCATGAACGCGATACGCGCTCTTGAGGAAATGGGATGACCGCCTCATCCGCCCCTTGGGTAACGTCAGGTATCTCCTTGCCTCCCAGGACGCCATGCTCCCAAGCAAGTGTCGCATGCATGGAACAGAAATCCAAGTAACGCGACCGATATTCGCTATTCGACTCTATCAGCTCAGCTAGACGCTGACGTTCCTCATCGCTCAGATTGTCGTCGATAAATCCGGAAAGCAGTTGATCGAACTCCTTCATGTCAGCTGCTCCTTCATCCTAAAGCGTACGCATTCGATCAATTTGCCGCGAGCTCGAAACAAAGTCTGCTTCACCGCGCTCGCCGCGATACCGATCTGCTCGGCGACCGCTTTAATTGAATAGCCTTCCGAGTAGCGTCGCCTCACCAAATCGCGCTGTCTCTCAGGCAGTCGGGCTAAGCACTGCTGTAAAGCGATTTGCTGCTCTTCGATATGTTCGGTATTTTCTTTGGCTTCCTCCGCCAAAGCCGAAAGAAACTCCTCATCCAAGACGAACATCGCTTGCCGATTCAGTTTCCGCCGATGCTCCAGCACTTGATAGTAGGCTATCTTCATCATCCACGCTGCGAAATTCGTCCCCATTTCGAACTGGTCCGCCTTTCGCCACATTACGATGTTCGTCTCCTGCATCACTTCCTGGGCCGATTCTCGATTGCCCAGCAGCGACAAGGCATAAGCGTAGAGTCGACTTTGATGAGTAGTCAGAAGCTGAATAAACTCAGCCGATACGTCTTTGGGAGGCGGTTTCATGGATCGCGAAAATACGCGCTAGGGAAACGTTACTGCAGCTTAAAAGGTAACGCGTAAAGCGCTATAAAACACCGCTTTCATCGTTCCGGGAAAAAGCTCGTTACCTTTTGCCATAGCTCTCCATTTCCCAGAACCTCTCGTGAGCGAGGCCATCCTACAACGGGATTGCCATTTAAAAGCCCAAGTCATCCATGCGTATTTCAAATAGACTCTTCGCTTTCATTCTTCTAATCGTCTTTCGCTTCAACGCGATCGGCGAGGCTGACACTCGCCCCAATTTCCTATTCATTATTGCCGACGACATGCGTTGGGACGCCATGAGCGTCGTCCAAGCTGAACAAGGGGAAGACGGTCGCTTCCATTGGTTCAAGACCCCGCATCTCGACCGGCTCGCTTCCGAAGGCGTTCGCTTCCGTAACGCCATGGTAGTCACCGCGCTCTGCTCTCCCAGCCGCGCTCAATTTCTAACGGGACGTTACGGACACTACAATGGCGTCGCCAACAATCAGGTACACTTTCCCGTGGAGAACGAGACCTGGGCCACTCACCTGCAAGCTGCAGGCTACAACACTGCGTACATCGGAAAATGGCACATGCAAAACCAGCAGAAACGCCCTGGCTTCGACTATTTCGCCAGCTACACAGGACAAGGCAAATACGACGATTGGTTCTTCCTGATCGACGGCGTACGAACCGCAACCAAAGGGTGGGTTGACGATGTCGCCACCGATTTCGCTATCGACTTCATGAAACGCGATCGCGACGAGCCTTTCGCCGTGGCGCTGGGCTACAAGGCGCCACACGTTCCATTTATCCCACCCGCTCGCGCCAAGGAGCGTTACCTCGGCGAAAAGCTGCGTCCGGCTCCCAATTTCCATGATGACGCGCCCTACATCCTCTCTCCTGAAGCGCGACAGGAACCTGCCGAACGTCACGAACAGCCGCTTTGGGCCATCGACTACTTCCAGTGCGTCTCAGCTATCGATGAAAATGTCGGCCGAATCCTCGACGCCCTCGACGAAGAAGGCTTGGCGGACAACACCGTCGTCGTCTTCACCAGTGACAACGGCTACTACTTCGGCGAACACGCTCTAGGCGACTACATGGGCGACAAACGCGCTCCCTACGAAGCAGCCCTGCGCGTTCCCATGCTCGTTCGCTACCCTAAGCTCGCCGATGGGGGAACGCTCTCAGACGCTCTCGCATTGAATATCGACCTCGCCCCAACTCTTCTAGACATGGCGGGCCTTCCTATACCAAATGAAATGCAGGGCAAGAGCTGGGCGAAACTACTCTCCAAGCCGAATGCGAAAATTCGCAAAGGCTTTTTCTACGAATACTTCTTCGAACGCAAATTTTCCGAAAACCCCACTATGTTGGCTTATCGGACTGAAGATTCGAAAATCATAAAATACCCCGGCCACGAAGAATGGACTGAGCTGTTCGACCTCAAGAAAGATCCCTACGAACGTGAGAACCTCGCTCGATCGCCCGAGCATCGTTCCTTTCTCAAACGCATGGAAAAGGCCTTCGAAGCTGAAAAGAAGGCCGTCGGCTATCACGTGCCCGACTCAGCGGATCCCGTCGAACCTCACGGCGTTCTGCCAACTCGCAAAAAGCTCCGCTATCATTGGCTGGATAGAGAGAATTGATTTTCGAATACAATGAAACTGACAAAATCGCTGGCTCTTGCCACAATCTCCATCGCTTTCGCCCTCGGCGAAGCATCCGAACTCGAAATAGAGCGCGAACCACGCGCTCTCTATACCTACAGCTTCGGCGGACTTGAATTGAACGAACCCGTTCAATCTGCCCAATTGCTCAAGCGATTGGGCTATGCAGGAATCGCCGTCGAAGGCAGAGGGCATGACAGTCTGAAGCGACTTGATAAATACTACGAATCGAGCGACTGCGAAGGCAAAGGATTCGAAGTCGTGGCCGCCTACATGGCCCACCGTTTTGGTCAATACGGTTTCAACGATTCGAGCCACCGGACAGCCATCGATCGCATCGCCGGCAAGGAGGGCGCTACACTTTGGGTCTGGGTCCGGGACGACAAGCAAGACGGCTCCATAACGAACGAAACGGTCGAGGAATTTATCACTGGAATTTACGAATACGCCCACTCAAAAGGGGTTAAAGTCGTCCTGTATCCACATTATAACACATACTATCCCACCACCGAAGCCGCGCTCTCTCTGGTCGAAAAGATCAACCAACCCGATTTCCAGGTTGCCATTAATCTCTGTCACGAGCTCATGTCTTATCAGGGCGACCGACTTGAAGAGACTTTCGAGAGAGCCCGGGGTCGCATCGGAGCGATCATTCTTTCCGGCTCCTTACTCGATCTCGACCCTTCCAGCGTTCGAAGCATGACCGAGTCGACCATCATGTCGCTCGACGAAAGCGAATACGACGTGAGGCCTTACTTGCAGTTAATCAAGAACTCGGGCTTCGATGGCCCCATCGGTTTCATCAATTTCAGGCTGGATCGACTCTACAAGCCGGAAGACTACCTGGCTCGCACATTAAATCGATGGATCGCCCTCTGCAACGAAGTGGGTCTCTACGAACGCGAGTCAAACGCTCCGACAGTTTCATTCTAAAACCAAATACAAAGTGAAAAAGACAAACTATCTTAACCGCGCGAAACGTTTCGCATACGCTATATCCGCCTCGGCATCGCTCTCTTCCAGCGCCGTTGCCGGATGGTTCGACGTTCAGCCCGCCTACGACACGACCAACGATTTCGGGACCATTCGTCTCGAAGGCGCTGGCGATTTCGGCAAAAACTGGTCGCACTACGCCTTCATCGACTTCAATGGAGCTCCAGGAGACGAGTGGGACCTGGACAGCAGTCTGTTCATGGAAAACACGCTTCGCTATTCCCTCAAAGATTCTGGCGATGCATGGAGAAACGTGAGCGTCGCTCTCGAAGTGGATTCCGGTACCGACTTCAGCGATGTCTATCGTTTCGGCCTTACCTGGGGCGGCTCCCTGTGGGAAGGCAGCTTTATCGGCCTGAAGGGTCTGGCGCTCGCCTCTCGAGACGACAACGCCCTCGCCAGCATCTTCATCAGTCAAGATTTCACCGATTCGTTTTCCATGTATATGGTTTTCGACTACGGATTCGGCGACTGGATATTCGGCGAAAACCAAACCTACCTGGAAATCGAAGCGAAGTACGAACTCAACGAGCACTACTCGATCTTCGTGCAAGGTCGCGACTTTCGAGCCAAGAGCGACTGGGGAATCGACCTCGACATGATCCTCGGCATGAAGTACCGATTCTAAGCGTTAGTCTATCTCGGACCGCGGAATCCCCGCGGTCCAAACTCGCCCAAAAGCCCGAACTACCCCATGAGCATTCCCCAATACGCCAGTGTCTTTTCCCTGTAAAATTTGGGCTGCGTTCAAACGAGTGCGATTGTTCATTCGCCAATGGAGCCAAAATCGGAGAAGCCCAACACACTTTTGCCGCGTTAGGACGTGATGAGAAATTGGGTCGAAGCCGGCTCGGAGAGGACTTTCGACAGAACAACAACACGAGGATTTGCCATTACCTTTCGAACTTATACAGCGTTTTCTGAAATGATCGCGCTAACGAATCTCCAATAGGAAAATAAGTCCAATCGGACTCGCTCCCAAGCAATCCATTCCTCTAACTTCAGTATTCTCTCCCTCACGAATTTCCCATGCCCACTATCACCCCATCTCAAGCGAAAGAAGAATACGATGTCGTCATCGTCGGGTCCGGAGCGGGCGGCGGCCAAATGGCTTACACTCTCACGCTGGCCGGATTGAAATGCGTCATGCTGGAAGCCGGGCGGTACTACGATCCGGTCACCGAGACCCCAATGTTCAATCGCGCCGACCAAGCTCCCTTAGGCGGCGCGTCCACGCCCGATAAGGAAATGGGGTTCTGGGACTCTACCGTCGATGGCGGCTGGGAAGTGCCCGGCGAGCCGTACACCCAAGGCAGCAATCATCCTCACCAGCAATTCACCTGGTGGAGGGCTCGCATGCTGGGCGGACGTACCAACCACTGGGGCCGCATCTCCTTGCGCAACGGCCCCTACGACTTCAAGCCCTACAGCCGAGACGGACTCGGATTCGACTGGCCCATTTCTTACGAGGATGTCGCCCCCTACTACGACAAAGCCGAAATGCTGGTCGGCATCTATGGCACCAATGAGAGCATGGAAAACACGCCGAACTCTCCTCCCGGCGTACTGCTTCCACCTCCGAAGGGCCGCGTAGGCGACTTGATGACCCAAAAAGCGGGCAAGAAAGTAGGCGTACCCGTGATGCCCATACATCGTGCCGTCCTCACGAAGGCTCTCGACGCGGATCGCATACCCGCCAAGCTCCACCCGAACAATCCGAAAGCCCAACGCATCGTGGCCGACTCCATGCGGCGCCGGGCCGCTTGCTTCTGGGCGACCAGTTGCGGACGCGGCTGTAGCACGGGAGCCAACTACCAAAGCCCCACTGTTCACCTTCCACCCGCGCTGGCCACGGGCAATCTCGACATCATTCCTAACGCCCACGTCCGAGAGGTATTGGTGGGAAAAAACGGCAAAGCCACCGGAGCCCTTTTCATCGACAAAACCACCGGACGCGAAGTCCGCGTCAAAGGCAAGGCCGTCGTCCTGGCCGCAAGCAGCGGCGAGTCCGTCCGCATCTTGCTCAATTCGAAAAGTTCCCAGTTTCCAGAAGGGATTGGCAATCGGAATGGTTTCGTCGGCAAGTATATTATGGATACGGCCGCCTCAAGTCTCCGAGGTCAGATTCCGGCCTTGGAAGGCATCGAACCGCACAACGACGACGGAGCCGGCGGCAGCCACTTCTACAGTCCCTGGTGGCTCTACAAGGAACAGCTCGCCGGCCAACTCGACTTCGCCCGCGGCTATCACATCGAGATTGGTGGCACACGTCGCATGCCGGGCGGCAACAGTCCCGTTCCCGGCGATTACACCCGCGGCCTTTACGGCACAAAGCTCAAGGAAGCGGCGCGCCGTTACTACGGCTCGTTCATTAGTCTGGCCTGTCGCGGCGAGATGATTCCCAACGAGGACTCCTACGCGGAGATCGACCCCAATGTTAAAGACAAATGGGGCGTTCCAGTCGTACGCTGGCATTGGAAATGGAGCGATCACGAATTGAACATGGTCATGCATGCTGAAAAGACCTTCGGCTCGATGATCGAGGCCATGGGCGGCAATATCCTCGGCACGCCCGCCAAAACCGGACACGACGTCATCCGAGCCGGCGGCAACGTGAAGCACGAAGTCGGCGGCGCCCGCATGGGAGCCAATCCCAAAGACTCCGTCTGCAATAGGTGGAATCAAGTTTGGGACATGAAGAACCTATTCCTCTGCGACGCCGCTCCGTTCGTCTCCAATGCGGACAAGAACCCGACCCTCAGCATCATGGCTCTCGCCTGGCGCTGCGGCGACTACATCATCGAGGAATCCAGAAAGGGAAATATATAAATGGAACACGAAGACATGCTTCCCCGCCTCTCCCGCCGCGACGTGATCAAATGGTTCGCTGCAGCGGCTGCCGCGAGCCAAGCCAGCCCGTTCCTATCCTTCGGACAGGCCAACGACGCATCGATTGCAGCCAAGGGCTACGGCAAAGACCCGCTGGTGACGAAATTCTACCAGCCAGGCGATGTCTGGCCACTCACCTTCGACGCTCGACAACGCCAAACGACCACCGCCCTCGCCGATGTCATTTTGCCCGAGGACGAATACGGTCCCGCTGCCAGCGCCCTGCGCGTTCCGGATTTCATCGACGAATGGATCAGCGCCCCGTATCCCAAACAGCAGAGTTCTCGCAAGACGATATTGCCCGGGCTCAAGTGGATCGACGAAGAATCGAACAAGCGCTTCAACAAAAACTTCGCCGACCTGAGCGCTTCGCAAAAGAAATCCATTTGCGACGATCTGTGCGATCCGAACATCAAGGATCCTCAGCTCAAGAAAGGCGCATCCTTCTTCCGTAGCTTCACCAGTCTCTGCATGGGCGCCTACTATGGAACCCCGGAAGGCTGGAAGGCCATCGGCTATGTCGGCAACCTTCCATCCGCGACCTTCGACGGGCCGCCTCAAGCGGTATTGGACCGGCTCGGACTCGAGCAGACGGTTAAATAAAACCGCCCACTTACTTTCATGAAAACGCAAATTCTAAGGTCACTCGCTCTTTGCTCAAGCTTCTTGATCATCGGCTGTACTCAAAAGCACAATACACTCACCTCCAAAGAGTCCGATCAGGGATGGACCCTGCTATTCGATGGCGAAAGCTTGAACGGATGGCGCGGCTACATGGACAATGTCATGGAACTTTCCTGGAGCGTTCAAAACGGAGAGCTCACCCTTAAGGGCGGCAACCCGAAAGGATCGTACGCCAATATTCGAACCGAAGCGGAATTCGACGACTTCGAGTTAACCTGGGAATGGAAGATTGAAGCGGGCTCCAATACGGGGTTGATGTTTCACGTGAAGGAAGGTCCCAAGATGCCCTATCTGACCGGGCCCGAATATCAGATGTTGGACAACGTGGGCTTCCGAGGCGGCAACGGAAATCCGGTACCGCCCAACGAATTCACCGCCACCCACTACGCCATCGAAGAGGCCTACCAAAACGCATCCAACCCAATCGGAATGTGGAATAGCAGCCGTATCTTCGTCCGAGGCAACTCCGTCGAGTATTGGCTCAATGGCGTCAAGACCGCCGCCTACGAAATGCATAGCGAAAAGTGGAAAGAACAGGTCGCAGCCGCTAAATTCGGAAAATGGAAACTGTACGGCACTACCGGCGAGGGCTATTTCGCTCTGCAGGATCACGGTCACGGGGCGGCGTTCAGAAATATCAAAGTCAGAAAGCTCTAACGAAGAGCCGAGCCAGACCTGCGGCGCTCCTCTCATCGAGCAGTCGATCTACACGAACCCCATGAAACGCTCTTCGAATTCGAGGAAGAACGATTAAGAGCATTAACAATCGAAATCGAATGCGACCGATAAGCTACATCGTTCTGATCTTCGGCTTCACGCTGTTCCCATACACAGCAAACGCCAAGCCGTTGAACGTATTGCTGATTACGATCGACGACCTGCGAACCGAAATCGGCGCCTACGGAGCGACGCAGGCAATCACGCCGAACATCGATCGCTTGGCAGCCAAGGGCCTCAAATTCGAAAACGCTTTCTGCCAGTACCCGGTTTGCAATCCGAGTCGCTCGTCATTCCTAACGGGAAAGCGTCCCGAGGAACTGGGAATCCTATCGAATCGAGTCGCCCTGAGAGACAAGTGGCCGGATATCGTCACCCTGCCACAACTGTTTCGAAATAACGGATACTACAGCGCTGGCATCGGAAAGCTCTTCCACACGGGCAAAGACGAAAACGGAGAACGGGCGCTCTTTCGCGACGACGCCTCCTTCGATCACTTCTTCCGAGCCCACGACCAATCGCGAGAAGAGCGCGAAGCCGCGATTGCAGACGGCAAAGGGCGATACCTAGGCGACGGAACGGTCGGCTGGGCCCATTGGATTGCCGCCGACGGAGGCGACCTCGCCCAACCGGATGGCCAGAACGCTCAAGAAGCTGTACGCGTCCTGGAGAAAAACCACGACAAACCCTTCTTCATCGGAGTCGGCTTCCACAAGCCGCACGACCCTTTCATCGCGCCCAAGGAATATTTCGAGCAATTCCCACTCGACGAGATTGAGTTGCCCGTGGAACCATCGGATCGGGTCGCTCGACTTCATCACGACACGCCCCGCAACTACAACTTCCTGACCTTCACGGATCGCGATCGTCGAGAATTCAAACGAGCCTACTTAGCCTGTACCGCATTCGTGGATGCGCAAATCGGCAAAGTTCTGGATGCGCTTGATCGACTCGAGCTCTGGGACAGCACCATTGTCGTCCTTATGAGCGACCACGGCTACCATCTAGGCGAACATCAGTGGTGGAATAAAGTCACGGTCTACGACATCGGAGCCCGCGGACCCTTCATGATATGGGCTCCGGAAACCGCCGGCATGGGCCAATCCACTGGCGCCGTTGTAGAGCTTCTCGATCTATACCCGACCATCGCGGATCTCTGCAATTTGGATACGTCTCACGAGCTATCGGGACGGAGTCTACGTCCACTCCTGGAAGGCGATTCAATCCCATCCAAACCTGCCTTCACTCAAGTCATCCGTCCTAATATCAAAATGGGCTACAGCGTTCGCTACGGAGACTGGCGATTCACTCAATGGGGAACCAAAGGCGAAGGAGGCTACGAACTCTACAATGGAGCGAAGGATAAAATCGGCTACTACAACCTAGCCAACAATCCGGAGTACCGGTCGATTCGGGAGGAACTGTCCACGCTTTTGAAAGATCACTACAAGCAAATCCAATAACGATTCTCGAATCCATGAGATTAATACGTCTTATCTCCACTCTTCTTTTCATTTTCGCGATCTCGCTCACTGGAGGCGCTCAATCGAATTTGGCCGAAGAAAACCAACCGCCCAATATTATCTTCTTCTTTTGCGATGACCTGGGATACGCCGATATTGGCGTCTACGGTCACCCTTATGCCAAGACGCCCGCGCTAGATAAGTTGGCTTCGGAAGGAACGCGTTTCGAACAGCACTACGTCACCGGGGTCACCTGCAACCCCAGCCGCACCGGATTAATGACCGGTCTCTTTCCCGCCCGCTACGAAAAGTATGCATCCTTTCACGGCTTCGGCGATCGCGTATCCATAACCGAGCTGTTGAATAAGCGAGGCTACAAGACGGGCCATTTCGGCAAATGGCACATCGGCCCCAAGGATACCGAAGTGGACGGGATGTACGGACTGGATAAGGTAGAGGTAACCGGCAAAAGCAAGGACAAGAGCGCAGGGCGCGACGACGATCTGACCACCGCCGCCATCGCTTTCATAAAGGAAAACGCCCACAAGCAGCCGCTCTACGTCAATGTATGGGGACACAGTACCCACTTTCCGGTGACGGCTTCTCCCAAGCTTGCCAGTCGTTTCATCGAACTGAAGGTAAAGCGAAGCGACTTCTCGCAAACCATGCAGAAGAAATTCGACGAGTGTTTGCAGATCGGAGGCGATTTGGACGAATCCATGCGCCAATACCTCGGCGACGTCTATTCGGTAGATCGCAATGTCCATCGACTCCTGCAGACCATCGACGAGCTTGGCATGCGCGACAATACGATCTTCGTTTTCTCCAGCGATCACGGTCCCGCTCCTGTCATTCTTGGCAAGAAAGGGCATCGAGAATTCTCCAACAACATGCTGGGCTATGCCGGCATCTTTCGCGGAGGGAAACACAATCAACTCGAAGGCGGCGTGCGCGTGCCTTTCATCATCCGCTGGCCCGGACGCATTCCCGCAGGTCGCGTCGATTCGCAAAGCGTCACCTCATTCATCGATTGGATGCCGACTTTGGCTGCCATCGCTGGCATTGACGAATTGCCTGAACAACTCGACGGCGAGGACATCAGCGATATCTGGTTTGGCGAAAGCCGCGAACGCAAGAATCCGCTCTTCTGGAAAACCAGTTCGACCGGAGGCATGCCTTCGATTCGCGACGGCAAGTGGAAGTATCACCTGCCCCGCCGCGGGAACCCCGAGCTCTACGATCTCAGCTCCGATCCCTCCGAAAGTCTCAATCTAGCGAAGATCCACCCTGAAATAGCCGCCGACCTACATGCGAAGGTCCAAGCTTGGACCGCCGAACTTCCCAAAGCCTACATAAAGCAGTAACTCTTTAAAACACGGTTCCATCCGGAGACAACCGTACATCAAACAACACCCTATTCTTGCCCTCGCGCCGCGAGGATCCTGCCCGCGAGCCACGCGAGTGGATCCAGCGACGAAGTCCTGCAAAGCTCACCGAGCGACGCAGGAACGAAGAGAGCGATGTTAAACACTTCCGCCCTATGCGTTCAGTCCTTTCATACACAACGGTTTTAACCCTCGCTTTTCTCCCTTGGGCCATTGCCCAAGAGACCCCATTTCCAACTCCCAATTCCAAAGAAGCGACCTTGCTCGAGCAGTTCAAAACCAAGGACAATATCGTATACAAGACGATCAACGGCGAGTCATTGGATCTGATCCTTTTCTTGCCCAAAGAAGCGCCTAAAGGCAAAATGCCAGTCATGCTCTACACGCACGGAGGTGGCTGGGGCGGCGGCAATAAATATCGCATCCTCAAACCTTCCTTTTTGGATACGCTCCATACTTTGCTTGAAAACGGCATCGCTTGCGCATCTATCGAATACCGCCTGACCCGGCGAGGCATCTCTACCGCCATCGATAGCGTGGCCGATTGCAAAGACGCCGCTCGCTTTCTTATACTCAACGCGGATAAGTACGGACTGGATACAGACCAAATGGGCGTTTGGGGCGGGTCGGCCGGCGGGCACCTCTCGCTCATGACTGGCTTAGCCGACAATGCTCTTTTTCCGGCCGACCCAAAACTCGCCGACGCCGATCCACAGTTTCGATGCATTGCGTCCTACTACCCGGCAACCTCTTTCCTTAAGCCCGAACTGTCTAAAGGCTCCAACTTCGAAAAGCCGCAACGCATGGTTCCTATGATCGGCGGACTCGCAAAAGACAAACCCGAAGAGACTGCGCTCATCAGCCCAACCGAACACCTCAAGAAAACCTCCCCACCCACGTTCTTGCTACACGGCGACAATGACACCGTACTTCCGATCGCCCATTCGCTCTACTTCATGCAAATCGCGAAAGAGAAGAACGCAGACGCCGAGCTACTCACCGTCAAAGGCGGAGGCCATAGCTTCAGCGGGAAAGACATCTCACCCTCTATGAGCGAGATCAACCGCATCGCAGCGGACTTCATTCTCGCGAAACTGAAACCATAAACGAATTATGCCTCACGCGAAGTCGCCAAGAAAACAGGAAGGGACTCCGATACTTCCAATTTCCTCCGCCGGAAACCTCCTTTGCGTCTTTGCGACTTTGGGTGAGTCCTATAAATTACCAAACACCGTAACTTATCCCTAGCAAACCAGTTAATCCCTTTCCGATCATGAATACCCAAAACAGACGCCATTTTCTCAAAACGGCCACCGCCGGCGCCCTCGCAGTGGGCTTAAGCCCCAACGTTAGCCTCGCCCAGGAAGCCTCCCGCAAGAAGCCTAACATCGTCATCCTTTTCATCGACGATCTCGGTTACGGCGACATCGCCTGCTTTGGCAATCCGCGTATCCCCACGCCTCACATCGACTCGCTGGCGGAGAACGGAGCCAAGTGCACGATGTCCTACATCACCAACCCTCCTTGCTGCCCCAGTCGCTGCAGTCTGATGACTGGCATGTACGCCCAGCGCTACGGCAAATCCGGGATGGCTCGCGGCCTCCCCATCCCCGAAGACCACCCGACCATGGGCGAGTTCATGCGGGATGCCGGCTACACAACAGGCCAGATCGGCAAATGGGATATCGGCGACAAAACTCAGGGCCCGCACCAGCGGGGCTTCATGGAAGTCGCCAAAAACGCCCCGGGCAATCAATACGACCGCGAAAACGAGGACGGCAGCTATGCCTACCTAACCGATCTCGACGGCGACTACATGGCGGAGTTTGTCAACCGAAACGCTAAAAAGCCCTTCTTCCTCTACTTCTCGCCTTTCGCCGTTCACTCGAATGTGAAGAACACGCCACAACACTACCGGGACCGAATTCCCGGCGGCAAGGGAACCGCCTACGAAGGAGCGGTCGTGGCAGTCGACGATGCTGTTGGCAAGCTGCTCGCCCAGCTCAAGAAGCACGGCATCGAGGACGACACGCTCATTTTCTTCACCGGCGATAACGGAGCCAATCGGGGCCACGGCGGCTCGTCCGAACCCTATCGCGGCGGAAAAGGCAGGGACACCCAACAGGAAGGCTGGGTCCACACGCCAACCATCATCACTTGGCCAGGAGTCGTGCCCGCCGGAACCACTTACGAAGGCAAGACCGCCACCATCGATTTCTACGCCACCATGGCAGCCGCCATCGGCAAGCCCCTGCCCAATCGCTGCGACGGCGTCAACCTGCTCCCCTTCCTCAAAGGCGAGAAAACGGGAGACGCCCACGAGTATATCTTCTGGCACAATGCCGATCCGACCGACGAGCCGCGTCGCAATCTCTTCGCTGTCCGCTGGAAGGACTGGCGCATGGTCAAAGGCCTGTACTATTGGCACCTCTACGATCTCAAGAAAGACCCCAAGGAAATGAACGATCTCGCCCGGAAACATCCCGACGTGGTCAAACACCTGCGCGAACGGTATAATGCGTTCGTCAACACGCTCCCCCCGCTCAAGCCAAGCGCCAACTACCAAGGCGGCGGCCAAGTCCCCAAAGGCTGGGGCTGGCACTACAGCAAGGGATAAAACCTTAGCGCAATGAGTCTCGTCCAAAAAATCGGGATCGCGATTTCGACCCTCGCTCTCTTCTTTTCTCAATCGCTTCGCGCCGAGCGACCGAACATAATCGTCTTCCTCACGGACGACCAAGACAAGGAATCCATCGGCGCCTATGGCGGCAAAGTCTGGACGCCCAACTTGGATCGCATGGCTCGCGAAGGCATGCTTTTCCACAATGGGTTCGTCACCAGCACAGTCTGCACGCCCTCGCGCTATTCCTTTCTAACGGGACGCTACGCGAGCCGATCCAGCTCCGAACCCTACCTACACGAGAATCCAGAAGGTCACCAGGCCTTCCCTGCATTCAACATGGGACTCGAGGTGGACAACCTAAACGTGGCGGGCGTCCTTTCGAAAGCCGGCTATCGGACGGGTTTCGTCGGCAAGTACCACGCCAGCGGTATCGAAAGCTTGAGGACGGAATCGGACTACAAAGCCTGGGGCCTGAGATACATTCCTCGGGACGGCAAGCGTTCTCCTGAGTTGAGCGAAGCCTTCCGCTACAACGAACTCCAATACCGCAAGCTGCTCACCTCTCGAGGATTCGATTGGGCCAAGAATATCTACTTGGGCAATATGGAAAAGCCCTACTCCGAGCATAACTTGGAGTGGACCATCGATGCCGGACTCGAATTCATCGAAGACAGCGTCAAATCCAACAGCGGTCAGCCGTTCTATCTTCACCTTTGCACCACCCTAGTCCACGGGCCCGACCCCTCTTGGAGCCGATCGATTCAGGATCCGCTTGTCTCTGGTTCCGGCCAAGAGCAAGCGCCCATCCATCCAGAGGGAATGATCACGCGGGAAGCGATTCTGAGCGAACTTGAAAAGCGCGGACTCGACCCCACCAAGGGGCACGCCGGCTACTCCTGGATCGACGCGGGCGTTGGAGCTGTCTTGGCGAAACTCAAAAAGCTTGGAATCGACGACAACACCCTGCTCGTTTTCACCGCCGACCACGGCTCTCGACAAAAAGGCTCCCTCTTCGACGTCGATGGCGCCGCCGTTCCGTTCATAGTTCGCTGGCCCGGCAAGATTGCCGCTGGCATCGAAAGCCAAGATCTCGTGCAAAGTATCGACATTGTGGCGACAGCCTTCGACCTCGGCAATGCGACGCTACCTGCAGAATATAAGCTGGACGGGAAAAGCCTTGCTCCTTTGTTTGGGGGACAAGCTCCTGAAAGCTGGAGGAATCACCTATATTTAGAGCTCGGCTTCGGGAGGGCGATTCGCACCCACGAATACAAGTACATTTCCGTACGCTATCCTGAAGAACATCTGAGCGTGATCCGTAAATCGAAGCCGGAAAACCTGCCTAAAGTCATGGCTCCCTTGAACCGGGCAGGCATCGGGACGCGTGGATCCGCTAATCCGAATTTCTACTACGAAGACGCGCTCTTCCGAATCGATCGCGATCGCGCCGAACGCAAGAACCTAATCGACGACCCCGAGTCCAGTCGGGCTTTGCAACAATTGCGCTCTCTGCTCACCCAAACGATTCAAACCACAGGGCGCCCCTACGGAGAATTCGCGCCAGGCGGAAACGCCACCGCCCCCGGTCAAGTCGAGGACCAACAAAAGCTCGTCCGAAGAATGAAGATCCAAGGGAAAAAAGTAACGCTTCCTGAATAATTCGAATCGCAATCGCCCGACCTCCTATCCCCATGAAACGACTACCCCTCAGGCTCGCTCTTCTCCTATTCATTCCCTGCCTATTCGCCGACGACGGATTCAAGCCGCTCTTCAACGGCAAGGACCTCACCGGATGGGACGGCTCTCCCGATCATTGGAAAGTGGAAAACGGAATCGTAATCGGGACCTGCTCCGGTCCCGAGGATCTCGAGCATAATACCTTTCTTATTTGGTCGGGCGGCACGGTCAAAGACTTCGAGATCCGCGCCACAATTCGTATGGTTGGAGACAATAATTCGGGCATCCAATACCGAAGTCGTAAAATTCCCGAATTCGGTCAGTGGGCAATTTCTGGATACCAATGCGATGTCCATCCCGTCATCGAGCACACCGGCATGACCTATGAAGAGAAAGGCCGTGGCATCTTTGGGCTCAATGGAAAGAACGTCACCCTCGACCCCGAAGGGAACCGCTGGCAGACCTCCGAACACAAGCCGGTCAAAGCAGACCTAAGCCAGTGGAACGAATTCACCATCATCGCGCGCGGCAATCGCCTGATTCACAAAGTCAACGGTCAGCTCACTTCCGAGCTCATCGATTGTCACGAGTCTGGCCGATCGCTCGAAGGCCTGCTCGCCATCCAATTGCATCGCGGGAACGCCAACAGCGTTCAGATCAAGGATCTTCGTATCAAAGTTTTGGATAGTGGAAAGATCCTGCCGTTCGACCGCTCGAAGCTCCCCTCGGGCTCCACGCAAATCGACAAGCCGCGCACGGCCAATCCCCAAGGTACTGGCCCTATCCAAAGATAGGCCGATTCCGTAGACCCCACAGGTCGCGATGATCGTGTTCACGACTGACAAGGAGAAGGCCTGACAACCATCGATTCCTGACAGACTATTGGATTGAGTTTTTCTTTCCGATTCCTATACAAGGGGAATTGGGCACCCCCTAACTTCTAATACCCTGTGAAAACGCGACTACCCCAAAGTGTTTTAACCGTTATTGCCGTCCTCTCAGTCGGGCCGATCGGACTATTGCGCGGAGCTCCGCCTGACGGACCCATTCGCGTCGAGCTCTTTGAGGATATGGGCGAACCGAAAGCGACCGCAGCGGAAAAATCCGGAAAGTCAGCCGCCGAATCCGCGCTCGAGAGAGTCGAACCTAGCGGAAATGACACCACTCCCTACAGCGGGTACGAGGGCGTGCGCGGCATTGCCCCGGACCAAAAGCCCGACCGCGTTTACAAGGCAAACGCATTCGGCTTTCAACGACTGCCTTTCAAGTACGATGAATCTGGAGCCCGTCTTCTCCCAGAAGGTCCCATTATTTTTAGGGCGAGCGCTACGCTCACCCATCCTCCAGGTCCTCATCGCATCGTAATGCGGTCGCGAGAGGACTCGGTTTTGCTGATGGATGGCGAGCCGATCGCATCCATTGCGATGGAAAAGCAACCCTCCGACGGGCACAACCCCGTGCGTCCACTACCGGATTTGATTGTACCGAACATCAAGGAATTCGCTCCGGGAAACAGGGAAGCTCGCGTAACGATCGAATCCGATGGAAAGCCGCATACCTTCGTTCTGGAAACCGTCGTCGGTCGAGCCGGTCGTCGACCTGATCTGGGTGTCTTCGCGGTGGCAATCGCGGGTCCGGGCGACGATTCGTTTCGACTGCTGGGTTCTCTGGACGGCTATGTTTTCAGCGATCACGGTTGGGCGAATTTCGCCATAGCAGAAGAAGATCACTACGATAGGATCGACGCCAACGAGCGCGCGACACGATCCCTCGAGGAATCCCGCTATTGGAGAAAACGGCACGATTTCGCAAAATTCTGGGTGCAAGAAAAGGGTCGAACCGAACCGCCATCCGTTAGCAAATCCCTACCGGTCCACAACGCAATTGATCTCTTTATCGGACGACGTATCGAGATCGCAGGTTTACGGAGAATAGCGAGAGAGGCGGAAGAGAAGGCCGCCCGAGCCGAAGGGCGCATACTCTTCCATTCGGACATTCGGCCAATACTCGAAGACCATTGTCTCAAATGCCACGGCGACCAGGAAAAAGGCGAACTGAGGCTGGACTCGCGAATTCGAGCGTTGAAGGGCGGAGAATCCGAAGAACCGGCCATCGTAGCGGGGCACCCGGAAAAGAGCCTGCTCATCGAAATGATTAAATTCGAGGAAATGCCCCCCAAAGGCAGTTCCCTCAACGAAACCGAAATTGCAACGCTTACCCGTTGGATTGAGCAAGGCGCAACCTGGGACAATTGGTCCGATAACTCCCTTCCCGACTCAGAACACCCCACTCCAGGCGAATTGAAACGCGTCGGCCTCGCCCCCGCTCCGGATATAGACGATCTCTCTTTTCTTCGTAGGGTCACATTGGATACCGTTGGGTTCGTACCTACGTTAGAAGAAATCGAGCGGTTCGAAAGCAACCCGTTTCCCAACAAGCGGAGCAAGGTGATAGACGATCTGCTCGACGACCCGAGATGGGCGGATCACTGGGTACCCTTTTGGCAGGATCTTCTCGCCGAGAATCCGAACATCGTAAAACCGAATCTCAACAACACCGGCGCCTTCAGATGGTGGATACACGAATCCTTTTCCGACAACAAACCCATGGACCAATTCGTAACGGATCTGGTACGCATGCGTGGCGATGGCTATATCGGACCGGCGGGATTCGGCATCGCGACGCAGAACGACTCCCCGATGGCCGCGAAAGCTCATATCATCGGCGGCGCGTTTATGGGAGTCCAGATGAAGTGCGCCCGTTGCCACGACGCGCCTTATCAGTCGGTCACGCAACGGGATCTTTTCAGCCTGGCCGCCATGCTGGATCGGAAGGCCATCAAAGTCCCCGCAAGCAGTATCGTTCCCGAGGATCTACTGAGCGCGCATGAAGGGCTGGTTGAGGTAACGTTGAAGCCTAACGAGGTGGTCCCCCCCGAATGGCCCTTCGCCGATGGGGACCAGGGCGCGCTGCCCGCTAACTTGATTCGCTATCCGGATGATTCACGATCGTCCCTGGCCGCTCACCTCACCTCCCCCACCAATCCTCGTTTCGCCCAGACAATCGTCAACTGGGCATGGAAGCGCTACTTTGGCCAGGGATTAGTCACACCGGAAACCGATTGGGAGAATGGGGACGTGACCCATCCGATGTTATTGGACTACCTCGCTGAGGAGCTCATGGCCAATGACTATGATCTCAAACACCTTTGCCGCCTAATCCTCAACTCGCATGCCTACCAGCGCGGCGTGCTGACTTCGGGAGACACGGAGGCCGCCGAGCTCATTGTCGGCCATAAGCGACGACGAATGACCGCCGAGCAAATCGTCGACTCGCTTCACCTTGTAACGGGACGGCGAATCGAAAGCGAAGAGCTGAACATGGACCAAGACGGTCGACGGCCCATCCGGCAGTTCATCAACCTGGGCAAACCGAAGCGAGCTTGGGAGTTCACTTCCCTCTCGAATGAGCGAGATCGGCCCAGTCTGACCCTTCCGCACGCCCAGGTTTACGTGGATGTACTCGAAGCCTTCGGCTGGAATGGCTCGCGCCAAAATCCCATCCACACGCGCGATCACGAGCCAAACGTTCTCCAGCCAGCAGCCCTGGCGAACGGCATTATGAGTCAACGACTAACCCGTCTGACCGATGATCATCCGCTTACCCAAATGGCGATGGAAGCGGAAACGACAGACGAATTAGTGAACGCATTGTTCCTTAGAACACTGGGTCGGAAGCCGGACGGCGTCGAAGCCCAGACATACAACCAACTGTTGGAAAAAGGCTTTAATCACCGGGTTATTCCGGAGATCGAACGCGCCCCGGCTCCCCCCCGAATCCGCTACCCTTACGTTTCTTGGTCGAACCACCTTCGATCTAAAGCGAACGAAATCAAGGAAACGATCGCTCGCGATATTGAAAACGGGTATTCGCCGACTCGCTACCTACAGAGCGAATGGCGACGCTCCTTTGAGGATGGCCTCTGGGCTCTTATTAACTCCCCTGAAATGATTTTTGTGCCGTGAACCCAATTGCAAATACCTCTACGAACGTTAACCGGCGGCAATTCATAAGCGCGCTCGGAGCCGGCGCGGCAGGCCTAGCCCTTGGAGGGCAGCCGGCATTCGCTTCCCGCTCATTGCCAAAAGGAAAAGCCGACCACTGTATTATGCTCTGGCTGGGTGGAGGCTGCGCCCATGTCGATACATGGGATCCCAAGCGCCGCGGCGATGCCGTCAAACGCATACCCGGGTCCTACTACGATCCAATTCCTACCGCTGTCGACGGCGTCCAAGTTTGCGAACACTTGCCCCGTTCAGCGCAAATCATGGATCGCATCACGGCGATTCGCACTGTGCACCATGATACCATCAATGAGCACGCAGCGGCTGTAAATCGGATGCATACAGGCCGCACGACAAGTGGCACCGTTATATACCCCTCAATCGGCTCCATCATTGCCCACGAGCGAGGGGCCGCTTCGGAAGGAGTCCCGCCGTATGTATTGATCGGATACCCCAATCTGACGCGCGGCCCTGGCTTTCTGGGAGCCAAGGACAGCTATTTATATCTCACAGACACGGAAGCCGGTCCCAGAGGCTTGCTGCCGCCGCCGGATGTCGATGCCCGGAGAGTCGATCGACGCCAGCAACTGTTGGAAACACTCCGCCGTGGCTATAGTGAACGAGGGAATCGTGACGCTATCGTCAAAAATTATGACGCCGGAATTGAATCGAGTCTGCGATTAGCGGGGTCCTCCTTCATGGACACCTTTAACTTGGATAAGGAAAAGAGCGAACTGCGCGAATCCTATGGCGGGGAATTTGGACAACGTTGCTTGCTCGCCCGACGCTTGGTCCAGTCGGGAGCTCGATTCGTCGAGGTTTCCCACAATCTTAATTTCATCAACGGGACGGGATGGGACACCCATAAGGAAGGACAATTAAACCAGCATGGCCTGATCCAGGAGCTCGACAACGCTTTCGCCTCGCTGACTCTGGATCTGGAAGCCCACAATTTGCTAGACCGAACTCTCATTGTCATCGGTACCGAGTTTGGGCGCCCCCCCGAATTTGACGCCGGTGGCGGTCGAGGCCACCAGGCGAATGCCTTTAGCATCGTCCTCGCGGGCGGCGGCCTGAATCACAAGGGAATCATTGGCGAGACAGACGAACTCGGTAAAGAGATCGTCGATACACCCGTCTCTGTACCCGACTTGTTCGCCACGATCTTCGCCACACTGGGAATCGATCCGAACAAAGAACTTTACGATGGCGATCGCCCCGTACCCATCACCAACGGTGGCGCGCCTGTAGCCCAGCTCTTTAGCTAGCGACGCGTTAAACGGCGGCTCGTGAAACGAACCTGCCCTACAGTTCCTTGATCTTGATATTGCGCCAGCGTACCTCGAAAGGGCCACTGCCCGCCTTGATACCGTGGACCTGCAATCCAATGCTGCCCGATGGCGATTCGCGATAAATCGTGCGCGGCAGTTTCATCTTGGTCACCTGCTTGCCATTGATGAAGGTCGTAATCGTGTCTCCCTTAGCGATGATGCGGTAAGCGTTCCACTTGCCATTCTTCATGTAGTTGTGCTCGTTGACCGACTTATCGTCGCTTTGCGGCTCCTTGGAGATCCAACCAGTATTGAGGCCTTCCCCGTAAATGAATCCGGATTGCCCAGGCCCACTCTCGATTTCGACCTGCGTTCCGAAATAGCGGCGGCTCCCGAAATCACGCGTATGAGAGCGGATCTGCACCCCGGAATTGAGACCATCGTCGACCTTGACTTCGAAGGTCAGCTCGAAATCGCTGAAGTGTTCGTAGGTGTGGAGAAAGGTATTCGGACTGCCTTCCGCCGTACGACCGAGAATGACGCCATCCTCCACATAGTAGTTGGCGTAACCTTGCACGATGCCCCAGCCTTTGAGGGTTTTGCCGTCGAAAAGCGATTTCCACTCGCCGTGCGAGTCTGCGCTGAGAGCGCCTGCCGTAGCCAACGCGACCATTGAGATAAGAAGATGTTTGAGAAAGGTTTTCATAATTTGGGAGACCATCGCCATCCTGTTCGCGAACGCTCCTATGCCAACGAAAAAGTCGCCGGAAGGAAATTCTCAAAGCAACAGATTGCGTCTTGCTGATCATCGAACGCGATGATTGAAGACCGATACGATCGATCGTTTGGACTTGTCTACACGAATACATCTGTATGCGTTTTCTCTTATAAGGTAGCCCAAATAAAAGGCGCCGCTTTAGAGAGGCTCCCCTCCGAAAGGCCTCGGCAAACGAACTTCCCCAAACCTACGAACGAAAGTCCCCTCGTGAACATACGCAGTCTCCTAATCCTTTCCCTCGCAAGTTTCCTCCTGGTTGAGTCGCAGGCTCAAAACTCGGACAGACCGAATGTCTTGATGATCAGCATTGACGATCTCAACGACTGGACTGGTTTCCTCGAAGGCCACCCGCAAGCGCTCACGCCTCACCTGGACAAGCTAGCCAAGCAGGGACGCGTTTTCGCCAACGCCCACTGCGCTATTCCGGTATGCTCTTCCTCGCGCGTCAGCGTCATGTCGGGAGTCGCCGCCGCTACGCACGGCAGCTATGAGCTCGGGCCCGCCTACGAGGAACTCCCCGCATTGACCGATGTACCCACTATTCAACGTCACTTTAAAGATAACGGCTACTACACTCTAGTCGGAGGCAAAGTGCTGCATCATGGGTTCCGCGATCGCCTAGCAGACGACGTGGATCGATCCTTTGGACGCTACAAAGGGAATCGACCGAAAAAAACGATAAACCTTCCCGCTGGCTGGAGCAAAGCCTGGGACTGGGGAGTGTATCCGGACAACGATGCCGAGATGGGCGATTTTCAACTGGCCGAAAAAGCGGCCGCTGCTCTTCAGGAGAAATTCGACAAGCCCTTCTTTATGTCGGTGGGATTCTTTCGCCCGCACGTCCCACTCTTCGCTCCATCGAAATGGTTCGACCTTTACGACGTCGAACGGATTACGCTTCCCAACAATCCAATTTCGGATCTCGACGATCTGCCGGGAAATTTCCTCAAGATCAATGATTATGCCGTGGCTCCGAAACATGTCGAAGTGCTCGAGCATCGCAAGCAGCGCAGCATGACGCAGGCTTACCTGGCCAATATCAGTTTCGTAGACCACTGCGTTGGCATGGTTATGGATGCTCTCGAATCGGGGCCGCATGCCGACAACACGATCGTCGTCCTATGGAGCGACCACGGCTTCCACCTCGGAGAGAAACAGCACTGGGCCAAGCGCACGCTTTGGGAGGAGTCTACCCGCGTGCCGCTGCTCTTCGCTGGACCCGGCATCGAACCTGGGGAAGCAACTAAGGAACCCGCCAGCCTGATCGACATTTACCCAACTCTCGTGGAGCTCTGTCAGCTTTCCGAAAACCCGCGCCTCGAAGGCATCTCGCTCGTTCCTCAGCTCGACGATCCCGCGATGCCAAGGGAACAGCCAGCGATTACTTCCGCCTACTTTGGCAACCATTCCATCCGCACGCGTGACTGGCGTTTGATCGTTTACGAGGATGGCGCCCAGGAACTCTACGATCATCGGAACGACCAAGACGAATTTCACAATCTGGCGAGCAATCCGACTTACCAGGAGACAATCGCAGAGCTCTCCCAATGGCTGCCTCAGAACGCCGCGCCCGAATTCAAAAAAGTCTCCGAACGCGCCAAGGCCAATAGGAACTAAAGAGTCTGGTTCGAGAAGAATTCTGAAAAAGACTACTGTCTTTCGCTAGCGGAGGCGGGCGCTAATCATCGATCCGCGCAGCATCCTTAACCGCTTCGTGATCCAGCAGGTAGGCGCGTCGGCGATCGAAGAAGCCACGCAGGCTACGCTCCTCCGCTCCCCCGCCATTATCGATCCCGGCATAGAATTCTTCCGTAGAGAAGAGCTTGCGCGCGTCGACCGCTATATCTTTTTCGATTAGGGCCTGGTACTGCAGAATCCGAGGTCCCATCTTTTCCCAATCGAGCCAGTTTTCCGCAATGTCGCGGACATAGCTCAAGTAGCGAGCGCGCAATTCAGGAACTGCCAATAGCTTGGATGCCAGCGGGCGACTTTCGTCATTCTCCAAGATCAGCGGATCCAAGTCCACGCCGCCTCCACCAGGTCGACCTCCAGGCCCTCCGCGGCCCCTGAAACCACCCGGACCTCCCGCGCCTCCACGACCACCACGCGCTCCCGCCTGAGCGAACGCTCCTCCATTCTGACCCCGTAGACTTGTCAGGGTTTCGTTGATACCAGAAGTAAACTGCGCCTCGGCAAGAGCGCCGCTTTGCTCTGTATCCCATTGCGTGAACCAATCGCCGAGAACGGCCCTTAATTCGGAATGCGAAACGCGACCATCCTCGTCTCCATCAACCGACCTGAAAAGATCGCCACCCATAAATTCGATCGGCGAAAAGCCACCGCGACCTTGAGGAGCCTGTCCTCCCGATTCCACCCACTGCGTCAGGCTAGCAATGAATCGATCCCGATCCAATGTATCCGCTTTATCAACATCTTCATCTTCAAACCATGCATCCGCCAAAGCGACCCATTCGTCGCGCTCGATACTCCTGTCTCGATTTTCGTCCGCCCTCTCGATCAAACCCGGAGCCACGAACGCGCCCGGACCAAGACCACCGGGACCGCTACGTCCCCTACCTCCGAAACCGCGACCCCCACGACCGCCGCCTTGCGGTCCGCCTCCACCCGGAGGACCGCCGCGCCCCACGGCAAAGGTCTCATTCGCATCGTAAGGCAATACGTGGAATTGTCCGCGCGGATCTCGATAGAGACTGTAGTCGCTCGCTCGAACCCAGAAACCGTCATTGTTCACGAGCGCGTTATCCAAGGCCAGAAACCTAAGGACGCCATCTACGTCGAGCGTCTGTTCGAGCGCGCTTTCCAGCAGTTCGGGAGGGGTATTTTTTAAGGTCTGACTAAGCAGCATCAGGCCAACCCAGTGCTTAGGATCCTCTTGCGATTTCAGATCATAGATGGGTCGGTAGGAATCGATATCGTCGCCCAAATACGAAAGCCCGCCTTGCCCACGCGGACTGCCAGGGACCTTCCATCGCGCGCCCTTCGGCGTTCCGAAGAAGTCCTTGGTAAACTCCGAATCGTACTGCTGCACGTTCGCATAAACACCCCAGCTCTCGCCATTGATTACCAAGCGGACGAAATTGGCCTTGAACGCAGGAATGTACTGCCGCGCGATCTCATAAAAGAGCACCGAACGCATCATCGTGGGGTCCCCATTGGCATTGAGCAGATTGAGCGTCCCGTAGCCATCGATGTCCTGCTTCGGGTGGACCATGTCGAGCGTCAGGTTCAGCGGGCGCTTGCGACCCGTGCCAACGCTCGAGTATGAGGTATTTCCCCGAAATCGAACGCCCACATGGTTCAGCGTTTCACCGTCTACTTCAAGCGTCACCGGCACATCGACATCGGTATCGTGAAAAGATTCGAGTTCCTTTTCCCAGTCTTCGCTTTCGAATTCGAGAAACAAAGTGCGCAGCGTCAAGGGATCGTAGAGCGGAGCATCGGGATGCATGGCCACATCTTCCGGCGTCACGCTAGGGCCCGGTTGAGGCTCGCCTACCCCGCCTCCACGAGGTCCGCCACGAAACCCACCGCCGCCCCGGGCTCGTCGACCTCCGCCAGCAGCGCCCTGGCTCACAAGATAGGCCAGGGCGTTCGTTCGCTCCACGCGGTCTAGCCAACCATCGCCATTCTCATCGAACTGACCGAGAAGCTTAATCGGCTCTCGACTGCGTCCACCGCGACCTCCAGGTCCTCCGCCGGGACCGCCAAATCCTGGTCCTCCAAAGCCCGCTTGTCCTCCGGGCGCGGGACTCTGCTCAGGCGCTTGATTGTTTTCCTCGCGCGATCCTCCATCCCGTAACGTAAAAATCATTACAAGAGCGAACGCTCCGAGCGCCGACGCTCCCAGCGCAAGATTCGGAAGGGAGAAGCGATATGAACTGAAGGATCGAAATTTCATGGGGCAGTCGGGATGGGAGATACTGTTCAGGAGCGTCGGATCGCTTCGATTCCAAGCACATACTTGGAGCAACGTACGATTCGACAGGGGAACCCGTTCGCGACGTCCGCAGCGATGTCGGATTCGTCGGGAGCATACTTGAGCTCGATCACAACCTCGAACGCTTCCGGCGGTTTGCTGGCCAGTTCGGGCGATGCGCTTTCGGGCTCATAGAATCCAAGCTCGGTATCAACGGTTAGGCGCACGCGACCATCGCCGCTTTCGTAGTAGTGACGCCGATACCGATTAATGAGACTCGGGGAGCGATATTCCAGACATCGGAGCAAGGGGTCTTTTTCGCCCGTTCCATTCAACATCTCCCTCAGCTTCCGCTCGTCCAGGCCGCCATTGAGGGTCAGCGGCGAAGTCGTATGCGATCGCTTTCCGCCCACAACGCCTCGCTTGAACTTGCGTTCGAAAACCGGTTTGGAAATCGCGCCACTCAAGTCGCCGTACCATCGAATCCTGCTCTTGCTTCTATCGGCGAGTCCGGTGACGTGATCGTGGTAGTCGTCTAACCCGTGCGAATCGAGATAGATATTGTTCACCCAACGCGAAGGGTAAGTTTCTCGAAAGCCCGATGGGTGATGACGAACCAGAGCCAGGACATCGGGCAGGCCATAGCCTATAGGCAACAGCTTGCGCTCGTAGCGCAGATTGTCGTTCGCGGCGTTCACAACTAAGCCAATGTCGGTACTAGGATCAATGATTCAGGCCGCCATCCTCGAGGCAGGTTATTTCCACCGATGGACTGAGCTTACGCATCGCTTCGCTAAAAGTCTCGATTCCCTGAGGATCGACGAAGCCGACTCGGAACGAAGCCCGCATGGTTTCAGGTCCATCATCGAGACGCCTTAAACTCGCCGTGGCCCCGACCCCTGAGAGGGCTTCCAGGATTTGCTGCGTCGTCAATTTGCCGGGGGCCGAACTGTTGATCGTCAGAAAGAGATTGCCCGAATCCGACTGTGGGCGGGTTAGACTTCGCAAAGCGATGAGCCCTAGAATCAGGATAAAGGCGACCACCGTAACCAGTCCTTGGCCCGCGCCTAAGCCCAAGCCGATCGAAATGGCCAAGAACAGAAAGGCTAGCTCCTCCGGCTCTTTGATCGCTGCTCTGAAACGCACGATCGACAGAGCGCCGACTAAGCCGAGCGACAAGGCGAGCGACGATTTGACGATGCTGATGATAAGCGTCGTCGTCACCGTCAGCAGCAGAAAGTTGCGGGCGAATTGCCGGCGATTCGATAAGGCTGTGCCGAAACGGATGTAAACCTGTCCCAGAATGGCTCCCAACGCTGCCGCAGTCAGCAAGCTGATGGCGAAAGTCGGCATCGAGTCGACTGTGACCGGGTTCCAGAATAGTTCAGTGAGGCTGTTTTGCAGTTCCATTAATGAGGCGTGGATTACGGGTTAGAGGTAGAGTTCTTCGCAAAACGCATTCATTGATTTCGCGAGTCGATTGGCGACTTCAGGGCATCATGCGACCTCAATCAGGACTTGGAACCAAGCGAATGGAACCTTCCAAAGTCGAATGCCGGGCCAAAGCGAAATCTCCGAGGAGGAGTATTGCGATTACGGTATTTGTGAAACGGTATGATAGAACAACTTACGCAAGCGCTCATTGGTTACCCTCAACTTCGCCAGCAGCGTTTCGACCTTAGTCCTCATACGGTTCAAATCGCTCAAGATCATCGAAGTGTCGACTTACCTCGTCCCCGGGCGCTTTAATTCTAAGCGATTCGTTGAAAAAGGGAGCTTTCTCGGAAATTTTGGGCAGAATACTCTTCTTCTAGAGATATCGCTTCTGCAGCCTCAAATACCTTCCCTTATGCGCCCCAGATTCCCTGAACGGATATTCCGTTGCCTTTTCCTCATTATTTGGACCAATGCCCTGCTCGCTCGCATTTCATCAGGAGCAGACCGCCCCCACATCATTGTCATGCTGGCAGACGATCTCGGTTGGGGCGACGTTAGCTACCATGGCGTAGGCGAGATATCCACCCCCCACATCGACCGACTAGCGGAACGAGGCGCGAGGCTGGATCAATTCTACTCCCAGCCCGTGTGTTCCCCCACGCGAGCCGCCTTGATGACCGGGCGCTATCCGATCCGTTACGGCATGCAGTGTGGCGTCGTAAAGCCTTGGGCGAGTCACGGCCTGCCGCTGAATGAACAAACTCTGGCCGATGGGATGAAGGCCGCGGGCTATAAGACAGCCGTCGTCGGCAAATGGCATTTGGGCCACTTCGAACCGGAATACCTGCCGCTCCAGCGTGGCTTCGATCTGCAATATGGCCATTACAACGGGGCCCTCGACTACTTCGCCCACGATCGCGAAGGCGGACATGATTGGCATCGCAACGATCAGCCGAATTACGACGAGGGTTACGCGACCGATTTGCTCGGCGAGGCAGCCGCGGACATCATCGAGTCCCACAATCCGGACACGCCGCTTTTTCTCTACGTACCCTTCAACGCCCCGCACACACCACTACACGCGACGGAAGAACAGCTCGAACGAAACGCCCACATCAAGGAAAAGAATCGGCGCATCTTCGCGGCCATGGTGACCAGCATGGATGACGCCATCGGAGAAATCGTAGCTGCGGCGAACAAGAATCTCCCACGAGACAATACCGTCATCATTTTCTTCTCCGACAACGGCGGCATCGTCCGTTTAGGCTCCAATGGAGAACTGCGCGACGGCAAAGGCAAGCTCTACGAAGGCGGCGTCCGCGTTCCCGCCATTATGGCATGGGACGGCAAGGTCGAAGCGGGCTCCGTAGTCGACAACCCCCTACACGTCGTCGACCTCTACCCAACGCTGCTTGGTTTAGTAGGTGCCAACACAAAGCAGCTGCTACCCATCGACGGAAAGGACGCCTGGCCCAGCATCAGCGAAGGCAAGACACTGCGCCGCGAATACATCCTCCACAATTTGACCCCCTTCCACGGAGCGATACGTATGGGCGATTGGAAACTCGTCCACAATGGCCAAGCCGGCGCCAACGCTACGACTGCGGCCGGCGAAGAGAAGTGGGAGCTCTTCGACTTGAGCGTCGACCCCTACGAGAAAAACGATCTTTCAACTAAACGACCGAAGGAGTTTCGAAAGCTTAAAGCCAAGCTCGCCGAACTTGCCGGCGAAGCCGCCGCTCCTCATATCGCCCCCACTCGACTTCCTCCGAAATACAAAGCGCCCAAAATTTGGGGGCACCCTAAATAGAGCGATTTCTTGTATTCACCTTTAATGACAACGAGCCACACGCTTATGCTAATCGCAAAAGGGAAACGCTTGGCCTTTCTCGCTGTGATCGCCCTGATCCTAACAACGGCGGGAATCGTCCGCGCGGAACAACCGGAACGGCCCAATGTGGTCTTGATCATATCCGACGACCAGGCGTGGACCGATTACGGGTTCATGGGCCACGATACAATCCAGACGCCGCATCTAGACCAATTGGCCAAGGAGAGCGTTCTCTTTCGTCGCGGGTACGTGCCCACTGCCCTCTGCCGTCCATCGTTGATGACGCTAATAACCGGTCTCTATGCCCACCAGCATGGTGTGACTGGAAACGACCCATCCCGGTCCCGGAACGACCGAAACTCTCCGAAGTACAATGAGCTGCGAGCGGAACTGATCTCATTCATCGAAAATCATGATACGCTGCCGAGCCTGCTCGCCGAGCAGGGTTACCTAAGCCACCAGAGCGGCAAATGGTGGGAAGGCAGCTATCAACACGGCGGCTTCACCCATGGCATGACGCGCGGCTTCCCGCATCCGAATGGTCGAGCCGGCGATGACGGGCAAACGATTGGGCGCGAAGGCATGGACCCGATCTTCGATTTCATCGATCGCTCCGTCGCCCGGGAAAAACCTTTTTTCGTTTGGTATGCCCCCAAGCTTCCGCACACCCCACACAATCCGCCCGCTCGTCTCTTCGACAAGTACAAGGACAAAGTCGATTCACCCCACGTTGCCCGCTACTATGCAATGTGCGAATGGTTCGACGAAACTTGCGGTCAGTTAGTGACTTTCCTCGAAGACAAAAAGATTCGAGACAATACTTTGATCGTCTACGTTTGCGACAATGGATGGATTCAAGATCCGAACGCAAAGGGCTACGCTCCCCGCTCCAAGCAAACGCCCTACGAGACGGGTATTCGTCAGCCGATTTTCTTCAACTGGCCAGCGAAGCTAAAACCGGACGACCGTGACGAGTTGGTGATCAGTATCGATCTTTTCCCTACGATTGCAAAAGCCACCGGAGCTCGTATGCCGAAGGGACTGCCAGGGCTAGATCTCTGGTCGAATTTGCAGAACGGCAAAAAGATCAAACGCAAGGCGATCTTCGGCGAAGGCTTCGCCCACGATATCGCCGACCTCCACAACCCTCAGGAAACCCTGCTCTATCGGTGGACAATCGAGGGACAATGGAAGCTGCTACTGACTTACGACGGCGAGGTGGCTCACTACCACACCACGCATCCGCGCAACGAGAAACGTCCGCAGCTATTCGACCTTCTCAAGGATCCACACGAAACGAAAAACGTAGCCGGGAATAACCCCGATGTCGTGAAGCGACTCGTGAAGCAGATCGACAGTTGGTATCCGGTGACGGAACGAAACGTCGTGAGAGTATTCGAGTAGCATCGAACCTTACTTCTCTCGCTTTAAATAGTCTCTACCATAACGCTTAAAATCATGACCCGTCTAATACTCCCTCTTCTCAACGCAATCATGGCGATGGCGATCGCCCTTCCTTCGCAATCCGCCAAGCAACCCAACATCATTGTTCTCTTCGCCGACGATCTCGGCTACGGTGAATTGAGCATTCAAGGCAATCCCGAGATCCCTACGCCGCATATCGATTCCATCGCGGCTAACGGCGTGCGCTTCACGAACGGATACGCAACCGGTCCGAACTGCAGTCCTTCGCGAGCCGGACTCATATCAGGACGTATCCCCACCCGCTTCGGCTACGAAAACAATCCCATCGGACATCGCAACGAAGACCCAACGATCGGCTTCCCAGCGGAAGAGACCACCATCGCCGAAACCTTACAGGATGCCGGTTACGTCACCGGCATTATCGGCAAATGGCATTTGGGCGGCACCGCGGCCTACCACCCCTTCCGGCACGGCTTCGAAGAATTCTTCGGTTTCACTCACGAAGGCCATTACTTCGTTCCGCCGCCATGGAAAGGCGTAACCACGATGCTGCGACGCAAAACGATTCCAGGCGGAGGCGAGGGACGCTGGGTCGGCAAGAAGAAGCTGATCTACCACACCTGGCCTAGCAATGAACCGGACTACGACGCCAACAACCCAATCGTACGCGGCGGTCAACCCGTCGAGGAACACGAGTACTTCACCGACGCTATCACGCGCGAAGCCGTCGATTTTATCGACCGTCACGACGACAAGCCGTTCTTTCTCTACGTGCCCTACAATGCCGTGCACAGTCCTCTTCAGGGAGCCGATGCCTACATGCGCAAGTTCGCTTACATAGAGGACATTCAACGACGCATCTTCGCCGCCATGCTGGCCAATATGGATGACAGCGTGGGGGACATATTAAAGCAGGTGCGCAAGTCGGGATTGGAAGAGAACACGCTCGTCTTCTTCCTCAGCGACAACGGGGGACCGACTCGGGAGCTGACTTCGTCCAACGCTCCGCTACGCGAAGGAAAAGGCTCTATGTACGAGGGCGGCTTGCGCGTACCGTATATGGTTCAATGGAAAGGCACTCTGCCCAAGGGGAAGGTATACGACCATCCCGTCACCTCGCTCGACATCTACGCGACCGCAGCGGCTAATGCGAACGCGAAGGCGCCCGAGAATATTGAAGGCGTCGATTTGGTTCCCTACCTTACTGGCAAGAACTCCGGTCGACCCCACCAGACCCTATTCTGGCGGCAGGGCGGCAAGTCCGGATTGCGTCACGGCGACCTGAAACTGGTTCGCATGGGCAACCGGAGAGCTGTCGGCAATGCCAAATGGGAGCTGTATGATCTTTCTAATGACATCTCAGAAGAGAAGAACCTCGCCAAGACCCACCCAGAGCGCCTCGCCGAGCTAGTAGCTATCTGGGAAGAGATGAACAGCGAGATGCAGAAGCCGATGTTCTGATTTTGAGTAAATATATTTTTCCCACTAAGGGCACGAAGTCCACTAAGACTCCTATCGCATAGCGATACAGGCACTCCACATTCTCTCGATCCAAAGGACATTCTATTCGTGATTTTTGTGACCTTCGTGGGCAGTCTTTCTCTTTATGTTACGTATCCTGGTAGTTCTTTCTTCTCTTGTTATTTCAGGATTCCTCGTTGCGGATGATCGCCCGAACATTCTCTTCTTTTTCGCGGACGACCAGCGTCATGATACATTGGGCTGCGCGGGACATCCAATTGTGGAGACGCCGACCATCGATAAGCTCGCCGCGCAGGGAACGCGCTTCACCAATATGTTCGTCACGCGTTCGACTTGCTGGGCGAGTCGTACGACTATCTTAACCGGATTGACCTCGCGTTCGTCGGTCAAGGGGAATGAGTCAGATCAGATAAAACCAGAGGCCTTAACTAAACTCTTTCCTGACCTCTTGCGCGATGCAGGCTACCGAACGGGGTTCTACGGGAAGTGGCACGCCAAGATGCCGAAGGAATTTAAGCCGGAGGAACATTTCGACGAGTACGAACGGATCTTTCGCAGACCGTATTTCAAAACCATGCCGGACGGGTCGAAGCGACACGAGACGGAATTGATCGCTGACCACGGAATCGAATTCCTGAAATCGCATAGAGAGAACGATCAACCGTTCTGCCTGAATCTTTGGTTCAATGCCGGGCATGCCGAGGACAACGATCGCGTTCCCGGTACAGGCCACTTTCCTTGGCCGAAGGCGATGGATGGCAAATATGATGACATCGAAATCCCAGAGCCGCGCTTGTCCGATCCGGCGATTTGGGAAGCCCACCCGGAGTTTTTGAAAACCTCCAACCATCGCGAGCGCTACCATTGGCGCTGGGATACTCCGGAGAAATACCAGCTCAACATGGGCGCCTATTTTCGGATGCTTTCGGGAATCGACCATGCGATGGCTCGCGTGTTGCGAGTTCTCGAAGAAGAAGGGCTCGCTGACAATACCATCGTGATCTATTCGGCCGATAATGGCTACTACATGGGCGATCGAGGTTTTGCGGGCAAATGGTCGCATCACGAACAATCGCAACGGGTGCCCCTAGTAGTTTACGATCCGCGCCAGTTAGACGCGCACCGTGGCCGAATTGTGGATACGATGTCCCTCAACTTGGATCTGCCTTCCACCTTTCTCGATTGGGCCGGCGTGACGATTCCCGAGAGCTACCAAGGAGATAGCCTAAAACCATTGATCGAAGGAGAGTCCGAGCCGGATGGTTGGCGCAAAGATTTCTACTGCGAACATTTCAATCCCCGTTACTCGATGTCCTGGCAAGGCGTGCGCGGGAAGCGTTTCAAGTATGCCCGCTACACCGACCAGGACCCCGAGTACGAGTTTCTCCACGATCTGGAAAACGACCCCGACGAACTCGTCAATCTGGCAAAGAACCCAGAGTACGCGGCAATCTTAAGTCAGCTTCGAAAACGGACCGCGGCTCTAGAAAAATTCTACGCCAATGCGAATTTAACCCCTGAGAATGTCCAGTAAGGATAAGAGAACGAATAAAGTATACTATATGTTGGGCTGTCGTTCGCGACATGCCGCGTAAGAAGAGTCGAGCGCTTACTAGCGTCACAAGCGGCGCTTCGCGAGCGAAGGCCCTACGATCGCCCCAGATGAAACACATTCTTTCCCTAATCACGCTTCTACTCGCATGCTGCGCGTTCGCTCAGGATAGACCCAATATCGTTTTCATCCTGAGCGACGACCAGGCCTGGACGGACTATGGGTTCATGGGGCATCCCGATATTCAAACGCCCCACCTCGATCGACTCGCCGCCAACAGCCTGGTATTCGAACGCGGTTACGTGGCAGCCCCGCTGTGCCGCCCTTCCCTAGCCTCCATGGCAACCGGTCTGTACCCACGACATCATGGCATTGCCGGCAATGACGTAGATGGCCGCAATGAACGCGCGAAACTGGATGCGCCCATGCAAGCGGCCTTTCACGAACATCCCAGCTTCATCAAGCTGCTTTCCGAGAACGGCTATCGCTCTCACCAATCCGGAAAATGGTGGGAGGGTTCGTATCAGGATGGCGGATTCACTCACGGCATGACCCACGGCGACCCCAAGCGGCGTGGACGTCACGGCGACGAAGGGCTGAAGATCGGACGCGAAGGCATGGAACCGATCACCAATTTCATCGACGAATCCGTGGAAGCGAATAAACCATTCCTGATTTGGTACGCGCCTTTTTTGCCGCACACGCCACATAATCCACCCCAGCGCTTGCTTTCCAAGTACGCAAAGCCAGGCAGAGCGGATGACGTCGCGAAGTACTATGCGATGTGCGAGTGGTTCGACGAAACCTGCGGCGAATTGCTCAGTCACTTGGACGACAAAGGACTGACCGAGAACGCCATGGTTGTCTACATCTGCGACAATGGATGGGCCGCTCGAAGTACGAATGCGGACGACTCAAACCAAGAGCTGTGGGAAAGATACGCCCTCCGCTCCAAAGGCTCCCCTTACGAGAATGGGATCCGCACGCCGATCATGGTCTCATGGCCAGGTCAGGTGAAACCGGCTCGCTCGCCCCACCTTGCCCATGCGATCGACCTTTTCCCGACCATTGCGGCAGCCGCAGGGCTCGACGCTCCCGCGAACCTGACGGGCGTCAACCTGCTCGATCGAAAAGCCGTCGTAAAACGCAAAACGGTTTTCGGGGTGACGCATTCCATTTTCAACATGACCCCGGGCGATCCGGACGACACCTTGCAATACCTTTGGTGCGTGGACGGCGACTGGAAACTGATCCTCCGCCAATCCGGCAAGGACACGACCCACTATGTGAACGTGCACGTTTGGGATACGAAACCGGTCCAACTGTTCAACCTAGCGAAGGATCCCCTCGGCAATACCGACCTCGCCGCGCGCCACCCAAAGATTGTCGAACGATTGACCAAACGAATCGAGGATTGGCGACAGTCCCTTAGCGACTGATGATCGGAATTAGATAATGCAAATCATAGGCAGCTTGGTACTATCAATAATCCGCTCATAGGCGGTATTCTCTTTTTCTCATGCGATTCATGCCCCGACCAACCTTCCGTTCGTTCGTCGCGCTCGTAGTTCCCTGCTACGTTGGTCTAGGACAGGACGAGAAGAGCGTAGATTTCGCTCACGACATCGTGCCGATATTGAAGGATCATTGTTTCGAGTGCCATGGTGGCGATGAGGCCGAAGGCGGGTTCTCCTTGAATACGCGGCGACTCTTTCTCGAAGGCGAAGCCGCCATCCCCGGCGATGCTGAGGAGTCGCTATTTATTCAACTCATTGAAGATCCAGATCCTGAATACCGCATGCCTTCGGATGAGAAGCCACCCGTGCCGGAGGCTGAGGTCGCTCTTTTGAAACGCTGGGTCAACGAAGGCATGCAATGGGACGCCGGTTTCACTTTTGGCGAACCCGCTTACGAGCCGCCTTTGCGGCCGCGATTGCCAAAGCTACCTCCTGCAATCGAGGGCCGCGACCACCCCATAGACCGCTTGATCGATTCCTATCTAAACAACGGCGATCACACGCGACCGGAGCCCCTAAGCGATGCCGCTTTCTTACGGCGCGCTTATCTAGACCTGATCGGATTGCTGCCCACTTCTGATGAGGCCAGGGCCTTCCTCGAAGACGAGGCGCCTGACAAGCGAACTCGACTGATCGATGACCTTCTCTCTCGAGACATCGACTATACGGAGCATTGGCTCACGTTTTGGAACGACCTTTTGCGCAACGACTATGAAGGAACAGGCTTTATCACCGGCGGCCGCAAGCAAGTCAGCGCCTGGCTCTACCACTCCCTGAGGGACAACAAACCGTTCGATAAGATGGTTCGCGAACTGATCGCTCCGGCCGACGAACAAAGCGCTGGATTCATCGACGGAATCAAATGGCGCGGCACGGTCAGCGCGGGGCAGACGCTGCCCATCCAGTTTTCGCAAAGCGTTTCCCAGGCCTTTCTTGGCATCAACATGAAGTGCGCCTCTTGCCACGATAGCTTCGTGGATCGTTGGACGCTCGACGAAGCCTACGGGCTGGCGGCGATCTATTCCGAGGAGCCGATGGAGCTCTTTCGCTGCGACAAGCCGACAGGCGTGATGGCCAAGGCGGCCTGGCTCTTCCCCGAGATCGGACAGGTCGATGCCTCCGCACCTAAGCAGGAACGACTGGAGCAGCTCGCCAACCTCTTCACGCACCCTGAAAACGGGCGCGTACCGAGAACGATCGTCAACCGACTCTGGGCCCAAATGATGGGACGAGGTATCGTGCACCCTCTTGACGCCATGGGAACCGAGCCTTGGAACGCGGATCTACTGGATTGGCTCGCCTACTACTTTCAGGAGAGCAGCTTCGACCTCAAGCGTACGCTACGGCTGATCGCAACCTCGCAAGCCTATCAAAGTATCGGATACACGAATCCGAATGCCGACTCCGACGAAACCTTCGCCTACACAGGTCCCAACCCCAAACGTCTAACCGCAGAACAATTCGTCGATGCGATCTGGCAGTTGAGCGACTCCGCCCCAGCAAGTTTCGACGCGCCTGTCATTCGCGGCTCAATCGAGCCGGACCTTGCAGAGGAACTATCCTTGCCCAGCTCCTGGGTTTGGGGACCTTCGGTCGATGGCGGCAACCTGCCTCAACATGGAGAGAGGATACTACTTCGTCGAGAATTCGTGCCCAAAGGCTCCATACGCTCCGCGAATATCATCGCTGCAGCAGACAACGCCTTCGTTCTCTATTTGAACAACAAGCCGATCTTCAGTGGCGACAACTCGAATGAACTCAAAGCCGCTCCCGTGGCATACCGACTGGAGCCCGAAGGCAACCGCATTCTCATCGTAGCCGAAAACCGAGGTCCCAAACCAAGTCCCGCGGGGGTATTCTGCGCTTTGCGTGTCGAGTACGAGAACGGCCGCGTAGAAACGATCATTACCGATGAGAGCTGGCAGGTGAGCGAAACCATTCCCAAAGGAGAACGTCCCAGTAATTGGAATCTTGATGCGTTTACCTGGGAATCCGCTCGGGTCTTGCCCGATCCGACCTGGAAAAAGAAGACCGATCCGAAAATTGGAAAAACGCTCGCCGAAGCCTCCGCAAGCAGCAGTCATCGAGTAAGAGCGTCACTCGTGAAAGCCGATGCGCTTATGCGTTCGCTCGGACGGCCTAACCGCGATCAAATCGTGACTTCCCGACCCAACGAACTCACCGCCCTGGAAGCCGTGGAGCTATCCACCAGCATCGACCTGATTGAAGCGCTTGAGGAAGGGGCGAAAGATCTGATCGAATCCGACTCCGCCAATGACACCCGCTTGCTAATCGATGAAATCTATCTTAAGTTGCTATCTCGTTATCCTGATAGAAAGGAAGCAACTATGCTCCATCGAGCTCTGGGACGAAATCCAGACCAGGAAGCCGTGACCGACCTTCTCTGGGCGCTCGTCATGACGCCCGAGTTTTTCCTTATCCGATGAGTCTTAATCCAAAGGAATTTCCAATCGAGCATACGCGCCGCGTCATTCAACTCCCAATTTACCCATAATGAGTTTCGACATCGACCCCCAAGCGCCCGAAGCAATCGTCCGCCGCGACTTCCTCAAGAAGCTCGCCCTGGCCTCGAGCGCCGCTTGGATGTCTGGAGCGCCCCAACTCGTCCGCGGCAGCGGCTTGCAAGCGCCCGCAGCTAAAGCCGATGCCTGTATCTTGCTTTGGATGGCTGGCGGCATGGCCGCTCCGGAAACCTTCGATCCCAAGCGCTACGCCCCCTTTTCGAAAGGCATGGCGGTCGATTCCGTTCTAAGTACGTTTCCATCGATCGACACCGCAGTCGACAACATCAAGATCTGCAAAGGACTCGAAAACATCGCTGGTATCATGGATCGAGGAACCTTGATTCGATCGGCGGTTCAACCCGACCTCGGCAGCATTTTGCATTCGCGGCATCAATACCACTGGCACACCGGTTACGTGCCGCCGCAAACCGTCGCCTGCCCGCATATCGGCTCCTGGATGGCTCGCGTTCTTGGACCGCGAAACGAAGTTATGCCGCCTTTTATCAACATCGGGCAGCGACTGGAAGGCGTGGGCGAAAAGGAAGAACTAAAGGCATTCACCACGGCAGGCTTTTTCGGCAGCGAGTACGGACCGATGAATCTACCCTTCCCCGAACAGGCAGCTTTATCCGTTCGCCCACCCGAGGGAATGACGCGCAAACGTTTCACCAATCGAAACAAACTCTATCGCCGCCTCGTTGATCGCAGCCCGCATCGAGAGTACGCCAGCGACCATCAACAAGAATCGCTGATGCGATCGATGGACAGCGCCTATCGCTTGCTCAATTCGAAAGAACGGGAAGCCTTCGATATCGAACAAGAGCCGCAAGAAATTCGCGACCGCTACGATACCGGCCGTTTCGGAAGAGGCTGCCTGCTCGCTCGACGCTTGGTCGAGAATGGGGCTCGATTTGTCGAAGTCACCACGGAGTACGTGCCCTTCTTCCAATGGGACACTCACGCCGATGGACATGAAACCGTCGCGCGCTTGCATAGCGAAATCGATCGACCGATCGCCCAGCTCGTTCTCGATTTAGAAGAACGCGGATTGCTCGACCGCACCCTGGTGATCGTCGCCTCCGAGTTCAGTCGCGACGCCATCATGGAAGGCAAGCCTGGATCGGAGGCGAACGATCAGGCCACCTTTAAGGTGGATGCCATCGAGGAGCAAAAACACTACGGTTTGCATCGCCATTTCACGGGAGGAACCAGCGTCGCCCTTTTCGGCGGAGGCGTGAAGAAAGGCTTCTTGTATGGCAAGACTGCAGACGAACGCCCATTGGTAGCGGTCGAAAATCCGGTCTCCATCATGGACCTACACGCTACAATCATGACGGCGATGGGAATTAGCCCGAAAACCGAATTCTCCGTCGAAGACCGCCCCTTCTACGTCACCGAAGACGGCAAAGGGAAACCGGTCACCGAAATCTTTGCATGACGTGGAGGGGGACGCAGACTAGATTGCGCTTCCGCGCCGATTCCTCAGCGTGGCTACAAAATGGTAGCTACGTCGCAGCGCGACATGGGAGTCCATTGGAATCGATCCAGCGATCCAGCAAGGGCATACGCTTTCCGATTCTAGGAATGCTTCTCCTTTTCGCGAGCGCATCAGCAAGCGAACCGATTTCCTACAACCGCGATATTCGTCCTATATTTTCCGATACATGCTTTCGCTGCCACGGCCCGGACGAGTCCTCCCGGGAAGCGGATCTAAGACTCGATATGCCAGAGTCCGCCTACGAGAAACGAGAAGGCGACTATTTCGCAATCGCGCCCGGCGATCTGGAGGCCAGCGAAGCGTGGCTCTTGATCAACGAGTCGGATCCGGAGTACCGCATGCCGCCCCCAAAATCGCATCTCGAGCTCACGGAGGAGCAAAAGCGATTGATTGGCAGATGGATCGAAGAAGGCGCGAAGTATGAAAGGCATTGGGCTTTCGAAACGCCGCAGATGCCTGCTCTCCCAAAGGTTAAGAATCGTTCCTGGCCGAAAACGGACGTCGACCGGTTCGTTTTGGCGAAACTGGAAACCGAGGGAATCGAACCGGCTCCGGAGGCCGCGCCCCACGTTTGGCTGCGACGGGTCACGCAGGATCTCACTGGTCTGCCGCCAACACTGGCCGAGATCGAAAAGTTTGAGACCGACGATTCGCCAGGAGCCGAAGAACGCGTGGTCGATCGATTGCTGAACAGCGTCGATTACGCGGAACGCATGACGACCCTCTGGCTCGACAATGCGCGCTACGCCGACAGCAACGGCTTCCAGTTCGACAATGCTCGCAGCATGTGGCCGTGGCGCGATTGGGTCATCCAAGCCTTTCGAGCGAATATGCCTTACGACCAGTTCATCACGGAACAATTGGCGGGAGACTTACAGGAGAACCCAAGCAAATCGCAGTTGATCGCCACCGGGTTCAATCGAAACCATCCTCATTCGATCGAGGGCGGTATCATCGACGAAGAGTATCGCGTCATGTATGCCAACGACAAGACGACGACCGCTGGCACGCTGTTCATGGGACTAACGATGGAATGCGCTCGGTGCCACGATCACAAATACGATCCGTTGACGATGACGGACTATTATTCGCTGTTCGCTTTCTTCAATACGAGCGCGGAAGTGGGGGCGCCTGGAGAACAAGGATTCAAGCACACGGCCAAGGCAGTGCCGCCATTTATCGACTACGGTTCCAACACCTCAGGAGCCGAGCCCACTCGAGTGATGATCATGGAGGAAACCATTCGTCAGAGCTACGTGCTCGAACAAGGCTTATTCGATCAACGAGGGGATAAGGTGGAGCCCCGCACGCCGTCGGCTTTGTCTGACTTCGAAGGCTACCCCGCCAATCGACTTGGCCTCGCCCAGTGGTTGACCAGTAGCGAGAATCCGCTCTTCGCTCGCGTTGCGGCCAATCGCTTGTGGCAGCAATTCTTTGGTATCGGTATCGTAGATACGCCCGACAATTTCGGCATGCAAGGCGCCTTGCCTAGCCATCCGGAGCTGCTCGACTGGCTAGCGGTCGAATTCCACGAAAACGACTGGGATCTGCATCACCTGATAAAAACCATCGTTTTATCGGCCACCTATCGTCAGTCCTCGGATTTCCGCCCGGAACCACAAGACCCGGACAATCGGCTGCTCGCGCGAGGGCCAACCTTTCGGCTGCCGGCCGAAATGATTCGCGACCAAGCGTTAGCGGTGGGGGGTCTACTGACGCGACACGTAGGCGGTCCTAGCGCTAAGCCGTATCAGCCAGGCGGCGTTTGGGAGGATATGAATGCTCCCGATTCCCATGCCGAGATTTACGAGCAGGATTCAGGGCCTGGTCTCTATCGGAAAAGCCTGTACACCTATTGGCGTCGAGCGGTTCTGCATCCAGCGATGGCAGCCTTCGATGCGCCGAACCGCGATGTATGCACAGTCGAGCGCGCTTCAACCAACACCCCACTCCAAGCGCTGGTCACGCTGCACGAGCCAACGTTCATCGAAGCGTCCCGACGGTTGGCCGAGACATCGATCGAGAAAAACGATCCCCTTTCCTATATATTCCAGACCGTCCTTTCGCGGGCTCCGGATAGCGAAGAACGAGGCATTCTGAGCGAGCTCCGCGAGAAGCGTTTGGCTCGCTACGCGAAGGACCCGAATTCCGCGACCCGCTTGTTGGCAGTCGGGGCGTCGCTGGCCGACCCCAGCCTCGACTCAAAACAAGTGGCCGCATGGGCGGATGTTTGCCATACCGTGTTGAACCTTAGCGAAACGATTACTCGGAAGTAGCGTATGGACGAAATCGAATCAACCTTAGCTCGCATGAGTCGCCGACAGGCCCTGAAAACGGCAGTCGGCGGATTGAGTTCGATGGCACTGGGCAGCTTACTGGCGAAAGAGTCGCCTGAGACGAGCGCCTTCTACCACCATAAGCCGAAAGCCCGTCGCGTTATCTATCTCTTTCAGTCTGGCGGCCCTTCCCAGTTGGATCTTTTCGACCACAAACCCGCCCTCGAGAAATATCATGGCACGGATATCTTCCAGTACGTGCAGCAGAAAGGCCGATTAACCGGGTTTACGGACGACCACGAAACTCACCCGGTTATCAACACCAAGTATTCATTCGACCAGTACGGGGAGAGCGGTTCTTGGATGAGCGAGTTGCTGCCACATATGAGCGGGATCGTCGACGATGTCTGCACCATCCGATCCGTGAGCACCACTCCGGTTAATCACGACCCGGCCTTAACCTTCATGCACACAGGTCATGGACTGCCGGGGCGGCCTAGCATCGGGTCTTGGCTAAGTTACGGCCTCGGCTCGATGAATCGCAATCTGCCGGACTTTGTGGTCTTGGTCTCGAAAGGCGACCTGGGAAACAAGCAGCCCTTGAATGGGCGACTGTGGGGAAGCGGCTTTCTGCCTGGCCAACACCAGGGGGTCCGTTTCCGTTCGGGCGCCGAGCCCGTGCTGTATTTGAACGACCCTTCGGGCAAGACGCTGAATGAGAAGCGGCAGATTCTCGACGCCATCAATGGGCTCAACGAACGAGAGCTGCAACGGAGCGGCAATCCCGATGTGGATACACGCATCGAGCAATACGAGATGGCGTTCCGCATGCAGACGTCCATTCCTGAATTGAACGACTTATCCGACGAGCCAGAGTCGACTTTCAAGCTCTATGGCGAAGACGCGCGCAAGCCAGGAACCTATGCCTTCAATTGCCTGATGGCGCGTCGCTTGGCGGAACGCGACGTGCGCTACATCCAGCTCTACCACTCCGGCTGGGATCATCATTTTAACTTGCCCGATCACTTGCCCAAGCGCTGCAAGGAAACCGACCAAGCAAGCGCGGCGCTTATCACCGACTTGAAGCAACGCGGACTGCTCGACGATACCATCGTCATCTGGGGAGGGGAATTCGGCCGCACCGCATTTAGCCAAAAAGGCAAGGTGCTGGATTCCTACGGTCGAGATCACCACGCGAATTGCTTCACTAAGATCGTGGCGGGCGGCGGGTTCAAAGCCGGTTTGAACTATGGCGAGACGGATGACTTTTCCTATCAAACCGTACGAGATGAAGTGACCGTTCACGACCTGCACGCCACAATCCTGCATCAACTAGGCATCGATCACGAACGCCTCACCTACCTGTTCCAAGGGCGACGCTACCGCTTAACCGATGTCCACGGGCACGTTGTACGAGAACTTTTAGGATGAAGTTTATCATTTATAAATTTGTAGGGCTGTCGCTTGCGTCATGCCGCGCATGCGCCCTTAACCACAGCGGCTCTTCGCAAGCGAGGGCTCTACGATAATTGGAAATCAAAATCCCTATGAAACGTATCTTAACAGCAACGACCCTAATCCTCACGCTCCTTTGCTTCGGCAAGGCTGACAAACCCAACGTGCTCTTCATCGCCATTGACGACTTAAACGATTGGGTGGGTTGCTTGGACGGGCACCCGCAGGTGAAGACCCCAAATATCGATACCTTGGCGGAACGGGGCACTCTATTTACCAATGCCCACTGCCAGGCCCCCGTATGCAATCCTTCTCGCACGAGCGTAATGACCGGACTTCGACCTTCGACTACCGGCGTGTACGGTCTGGCTCCCTGGTTTCGAACGGTGGATGAATTAAAGGACCTTGTAACTCTGCCTCAGCATTTCTCGAAGGCGGGTTATAAAACTTATTCAGCGGGAAAGATTGTTCACCGAGAAACTGGCGAATCGGAATTCGACGTGGTAGCTAAGACGGAACGTGGGCTCGTTCCGAAGGAAAAGAGGGTGACGACGCCTCGGGGCGGACGCGGCATGGATTGGGCCGTGTATCCTTACGAGGAATCGGACCACAAGGATTGGAAGACCGCTAGCTGGGCCGTCGAGCAATTAGACAAGAAACCGAAGGATCCCTTCTTTATGGCCGTAGGCTTCTCCCTACCCCACGTTCCTCTATTCGCTACACAAAAGTGGTTCGATATGTATCCAGAAGACGAGGTCGTTCTACCGCGCATGCTCTTGGACGATCGATCGGACACCCCGCGCTTCAGCTGGTACATTCACTGGAAGCTGCCAGAACCGCGACAGAAATTCCTCCTCGAAGAAGGCGAGCAAATTAAGATCGTTCGGGCCTACCTCGCCAGCGTGAGCTTCGTCGATAGCCAGGTTGGACGCGTGCTGGATGCTTTGGAGCGAAACGAGCTAACGGACGACACGATCGTCGTCCTCTGGTCGGATCATGGCTATCATTTGGGGGAAAAGGAAATCACCGGAAAGAACACGCTCTGGGATCGCTCGGCTCGCGTACCCCTAATCTTCGCTGGACCTGGGGTTAAAGCAGGGCAGAGTTCACACCGTCCCGCAGAACTCTTGGACATGTACCCCACTCTGAGCCAACTGTGCGGCCTCGAGATTCCGGATCACTTAGAAGGTCTAAGTCTCGTTCCCCAACTGAAAAACGCCAAGGCTCCGCGCAGCCGCCCGGCGATTACGACCCACAATCCAGGCAATCATGGCGTACGAAGCGAGGATTGGCGCTACATTCGATACGCGGATGGATCAGAAGAACTCTACGACATGGTCAAGGATCCGAACGAGTTCACGAACTTGGCATCGAATCCTGAATACGCAGCGGAAAAGCGAAGGCTGAGAAAACACCTTCCTAAAGTCGACCGAGCTCACGTTCCCGGAAGCGCCAAGCGCGTACTCATTTATGAAAACGGGATCGCCAATTGGGAGGGTGAAAACATCGACCCCAACGGGCCGATTCCCGATTGATTGCAGCAAGTGTAGCCTCTACATCTTATAATACTCTTCCCAGCCTTTGCGCGGGGCTGGATCGAGAAGGGCATTTGCTGCCTTATTGTTGGTGATCTTCTTGGTCTTAGGATTGAATTTGATCGTTCCACCAAGCCGTTGAGCGATCACTCCAAGATTGAATACTTGCGTCAGCTCGCCGCTCACTGAAAACGGAGATCGGGACTCTTCTTCTCCTTTGCAGGCGAGCAAGAAGTTCGCGTAGTGGTTCGAATTCTTTCCGCTTATACGGGGCAAGGTCTCCCTCACTTCCATAAATTTTTTCTGAGGCACAACCCTTAACGCATCCGAATGACTGCCGCCAGCGAAGGTCAGGTCCTTGCCATAAATGATCTTGCCGGGTTTGCCGATATTGAGCGGCTTAAATTCCTTTTTACCCGTATCCGGATTCTTAACATGCTCCCCTAGTTCCTTTTCGACCTCGGGCAGATTTCCAATCCCATCATACCAAGTAACCGTACACGCCGGCATCGCCTTGCGCTTGGCAAACTGGAATTCGATCGTGGATGCTTGCGGAAAAACGAAGCGATTGGGCCGGTCACGCTTCACTGCAGTAATCGTTCTGGGCAATCCCAACTTCAAGAACCGATGCGCTGTATCCAAGATGTGTGGACCCCAATCGCCGAAAGCCCCACATCCATAATCATACCAGCTCCGCCATTCCTGAGGATGCAACCGATCGCTAAATGGATTCTCTGGAGCGCTGCAAAACCAAGTATCCCAATCCATCCCCTCCGGAACCGGCTGACTGGGATATTCCGTCACCGATGCTCCCCAGCCATGCCAGCGACGATCTTTGTTCATAAAGGCGCTGATACGTTCAACGTCTTTAATGACTCCCGCCTCAGTCCAGGCCTTGAACTGAAAATAATTGGCGCCTGAATGGCCCTGGTTTCCCATCTGAGTGACGACTCTACTGCGATCGGCCAGATCCATGAGGCGCTCGCATTGGCCAAAGGTATGGGCGAGGGGTTTTTCCACGTAGACGTGCTTGCCGAGGGACATCGCGAGCATAGCGACGCAAAAATGGGCGTGATCAGGAATCGCGATGAGCACCGCATCGATTTCGTCTCCCATTTCATCGAACATTTTCCGAAAATCGGTGTAGCGACGGGCCTTGGGATAATTCGCCTGGGATTCTTGCGTGTGCGCGCCTTTCAGGTCCACGTCGCAGAGAGCCACCACATTGCAATGACCTGATGCAAATAGATTTCTCAAATCACCCCTGCCCTGATTGCCAATTCCGATCGCCGCCAAATTGACACGCTCGCTAGGTGGAAGCGCTCCCCCGCTAGACTTCTGTCCCAGGGCGATGTGGCTAGGCAGGAAAGAAAACGACGCGAAAAGCGCAGAACGCTTCAGAAATTGCCTACGGTTTTGCGATAAAGGGGTATTCGTCATAGAGCCGCTTCTAGATGATCGAAACGGCCTTAGCAAGTTCCGGTTTCCCCAATCGAGGCGCTATCCGTCCAAAGCTAGCTACTTGCGCTTTTGCTCCCAACGAAATGCTTCGCCCTCTACGACCATTCTCAGATCCCTCTTTGTAGTCGCCGCAGGAGCGAACGTGGCCGGTGCCTGGGCCTTCAACTCCTTCTTGATCTCAGCGTACTCAGCATTGCCGGCAAGATTGTTCCACTCGTGGAAATCAGTCCTCAGATCATAGAGTTCCTCTCCTCCATCCTTGTAGTAAATGTAGCGCCAATCGCGGGTAATAATCGCGTAGCTCCCCGGATGGTCGTGAGGGAGTAATACGCTGCGATTCCCTTTTCGTGACGGGTCATTCAACACAGCAGTCAGCGACTGACCATCATGCTCTGGATCCTCCTGCAAATCGCATAGCGCAGCCAAGGTAGGATACATATCGATTAAGGTCGCCGTGAATTCGGTTTTGGCATTTTTGGCGATGCCCGGCCCAGCCCAAAGGAAAGGCACATTGGAAGTTCGCTGCCAAAGGGTATGCTTACCCCAATTTCCCTTTTCGCCGTGCCCATATCCATGATCTGACCAGAAAACGATAATCGTATTGTCGGCATGAGGACTCGCTTCGAGCGTATCCAGAACTTCGCCTAGCAGGAAGTCCGCGTAAGAAATAGACGCGAGATAGGCTTGAAGCGTTTTCTCCACGATTCCCAGCTCGAGAAGCTTGTCGTGGATGTTCTTCTTTCGCCCGATAAAGCGTTTAGCGACTGCTTCTGGGATGTCATCTAGGTCATCCTCTTTCCATTCGGGTCGGCGAATCGAGTCTAGAGGATACAGGTCGAAGAATCGCTGAGGAGCGTAATTGGGGAAATGCGGCGCATAGAGACCCAATCCCAAGAAAAATGGTTTCTCGTGGTCTTGCTTGATGATATCGCAAGCCCACCGGGTTCGTATCGTATCGGTTATCTTCGGCTCCAGTTCATTAGGGATCGGCCCGCCTTCCATAAAAGGCCTGCCCTTCCACTTCGGGTCTGTTTGATTGAATTCGCTATGCGGATACGGATCAGGCAAGGGAGCTCCGTGTTCCCATCCATCCATGGGCCAACCGCTTTGCTTCTGCTTCTCCGTTCTCACGTAGAACTCGTCCCAGCCGCGCGTGTCGACCATCCCTGCGGGGTGATGAAACAGCTTGCCTGTCCCATAAACGCCGTACCCCCCCTCTTTGAACGCTACCTGCAAGGGCGTGTACTCCGGGTGATCGTAAAAGTAAACGTGGTCGCTGTAGCAGCCGGTCGTCGACGCATAGCGTCCCGTAAAGATCGCGGCCCGAGAGGGGGCGCAGTAAATACCCGCCGTGTGAGCATTCGTGAAAGTCACCCCCATCTTCGCCAAGCGATCCAGATTTGGCGTCTTCGCCATCGTCGAACCGAGCGGCTCAGACCAATCGTTCATGTCATCCACCGCAAAGAAGATGACGTTGGGCTTCGCTGCAAAGAGCCCTGTCGCAACAAGGAGAGACAGGGAAATCGCAATAGCCATTAAGCATTTCGATTTATTGGGCATGATTCGTTGAGCGCTACACTTGGTTAGCTGTGAGTGTTTTGGACATCGCTCGTTACTCGCTAGATCCCCGCAGTCGCGGGGATCTAGCGACATTGTCGCGATGTTAAAACCTTACTTCCTCTTTTTCGGTAGTTGGGAATTTGGAGGCGGCATATCCGCTCGCCAAGCGGTGTAGAGCTTCTGCAAGGATTTCACCTTCTCAGGATTTCGCTTTGCGAGATTCGTTTCCTCCGAAGGATCCTTGGCTAAATTGAAGAGCTCGAGCGTCTTGGCATCGCCTCTTAGCTTCCAATCGCCTTTGCGCACGGCCCACCCTTTTTTCGGATCCGCCGTATCCCAATACAGCGCGTCGTGGTGCGTCTTCGATTTGCCTTCGATGAGGGGAAGAATGCTCTTCCCGTCGAAGTTCTTAGCCTCGGGTGGGCTTACCTCAAGGGCGTCCATGACAGTCGGCAGGATATCGAAGGAGATAATCGGCGTATCGACGACTCGACCCCCTTTGAAGCGATTTGGCCAGCTCACCATCCAAGGCGTGAGGATGCCCCCTTCGTAGACGCTCTGCTTGAAGTCGCGCAGGTGCCCGTTGTCTGCATGCATCGCAGCTGCGCCGCCATTATCGGTAAGGAAAAAGAGAAGCGTATTATCCCATTCGCCCTCCTCCTTGAGCTTATTCACAACCATGCCGATCCCTTCATCCATGTGATGAAGCATCGCCATCAAAATAGCCCGCGTTTCAGTGAGATGCGGATACTTCTTCTTGTAGAAATCGATGTCTTCTTGCGGCGCTTGGGCAGGCGTATGCACCGCATTGTAAGCGAGATAGAGAAGGAAAGGATTATCTTTTTGCCGGTCGATGAAAGCAACCGCCTCTTCGCTCAACCGCGTCGTCAGGTAGCCTTCATAATCGTTTTCGCCCAGTCGCTCCAGGTTCCGATAGATCGGGGCGTAGTCTCCTTTGATTCCCTTTTGCTCGAAATAGTCGTGGGCCCCTCTTCCCATGAACTTATAGGCTTCGTCGAATCCGCGACTCACTGCATGATACTTGAGTTCCGGATAATCGTTATCCAAACCCAGGTGCCATTTCCCAATCGCCATACTCCGGTACTCGTCAGGCAAATACGAAGGAAAGATCTTCATCTTGGGATCGAAGCCATTCCCCCCTTCACCTGCTGTGTAGATTCCGACCCTTTGTTGATAGCGACCCAGCATCAAACCCGCTCTCGTTGGCGAGCAAACCACCCCGCTGGTATAAGCCTGAGAGAAGAACACGCTTTCCCGCGCAAGCGCATCCATATGCGGCGTCGATACTTCCTCCGCGTGACGCGGATTAAAGCTAATATCCGCATAACCTTGGTCGTCGGTAATAATCACGACGATGTTCGGTCGCTCGGCGGCATTCGCGAAAAACGGAAGCGCCACGACAAGTATTCTGAAGAGAGTAGCCAATTTCATAGTTCCTAAAGTTCATTTCTTTTAAATTGCTATCCGAGTGCCCGAAAGCGTTTCCTTCCGCCATTTAGCCATTCAAAGGCGGGAGCTAAAGCGACAAGGGCTAATTTGATGGGGCATCTCATAAGGGAAGGAACTCGCTGGCTTAACTCAACCAAAGAAGATCCCCCTACCACGAGGATACCCTCAGGATACGTCAATAAACCTCGAATGGTAACGCGCTAAAATTCTTCCGCAATCGCCACTTGCCAGCCCGACGCAAAACTCCAATCCTAAGTCCTCTTTTATCAGCAAACTCGAATCCCATTTCACCACTTACCCTTCACCATTAAGCATTTCCTAGCCCATGCCTCACATCAACGCAGGTAAAACCAAACCCGAATACGATGTCATAGTCGTCGGTTCCGGCGCCGCAGGCGGCCAGACTGCCTATACCCTGGCAATGGAGGGCGTCAAAGTCCTCATGCTGGAAGCCGGACGCAACTACGACCCAGTCAAAGAGACCCCGATGTTTCAAACGGCCCAGCAGGCGCCTTTACGCGACGCCTCGACGCCCGAGAAGCCCTTCGGTTACTACGACGCCACCGTCGATGGCGGATGGAAAGTGCCCCACGAACCTTATACGAACGCTTCGGACAAGTCCGAGGAGCAATTCTGGTGGTGGCGGGCCCGCATGCTGGGAGGTCGCACCAACCACTGGGGACGTATTTCGCTTCGCAATGGCCCTTACGACTTCAAAGGCAAGAGCCGCGACGGGGTGGGCATCGACTGGCCCCTGGAGTACGATGACGTCGCTCCTTACTACGACAAGGTCGAGTCCCTCATTGGCGTTTACGGCAGCAATGAAGGGCTCGAAAACACACCCAACTCTCCCGAAGGCGTACTCCAGCCCCCTCCTCGCGCCCGGGCTAGCGAAGTTTACACGCGCAAGCACGCCGCCAAACTCGGCATACCCGTAATTCCAATACACCGCGCCGTTCTCAGTCGCCGCCTCGACTCCAAGAACATTCCCGGCCGATTGCATCCAAACAATCCACGCGCCGCTAAGATCCTGTCCGAAGAAATGAATCGTCGCCTGGCCTGCTTCTGGGCAACCCCCTGCGGACGCGGTTGTTCAATCGGAGCCAATTACCAATCCACGACCGTGCACCTGCCGCCCGCCCTCGCCACAGGCAATTTGGACATCATCACTAATGCCATGGCCCGCGAGGTCGAGATCGACAAGAACGGCAAAGCCACCGGGGTTAACTTCGTCGACAAAGTTTCAGGCAAGGACTACTCGGTCAAAGGCCGTATCGTCGCCCTCGCTGCCAGCTCATGCGAATCAGTGCGCATCATGCTTAATTCGAAGAGCGCCCTCTTCCCCGATGGGGTCGCTAACTCCTCCGGGAAAGTCGGCAAGTATATTATGGATACGGTAGGCGCTGGATTGGCCGGCCAGATTCCAGCTTGGGAAAATATGCCTCCGCACAACGAAGACGGCGCGGGCGGCAGCCACTCTTACGTGCCCTGGTGGCTCTACAAGGAACAGTTGGCCGGCAAGCTCGATTTCCCGCGCGGCTACCACATTGAAATGGGTGGCAGTCGACGTCCCCCCAGCGTGTGGACCTTTGGAGGCCTCGAAGACTACACCGAAGGCAGTTACGGAGCTCAATTGAAGGAAGACGCAAAACGCTACTACGGAAGCTTCATGAGCTACGCCGGACGCGGCGAGATGGTGCCCAACGACGACTGCTATTGCGAAATCGACCCGAACACCAAGGACAAATGGGGCATCCCCGTTCTCAAGTTTCACTGGAAATGGGCCGACTACGAAATTCGCCAAGCGGCTCACATGCACAGGACTTTCGCCGAGCTCATCACCGAAATGGGCGGCACCATACGAGGCGAGGTCGACCCGACCGGAAAGAAGGCGATTCTGCCGGGCGGAATGATCATTCACGAAGTAGGAGGCACGATCATGGGTGAAGATTCCAAGACGTCCGTAACGAATGAATACATGCAGACCTGGGACGTGAAGAATCTCTTCGTAACCGACGGCGGGCCCTTCTGTTCCAATGCGGACAAGAACCCGACCTTGAGCATCATGGCCCTCGCCTGGCGGTCGGCCGACTACATGATGGACTCCATGAAGAAAGGAGAAATTTAAAATGGACGCGAATCACACAAACAAGCGAATGGATCGCCGCGACGCCATCAAGTGGATGCTCAGCGCAGCCGCGACCGTACCCTTCCTCAACTCCAAAAGCTTCGCTCAAGCCGGTCCCGCTATCCCCACTCCGGACGGCTACGGCTTCGATCCCAATCTCGTCACGCCTTCGCCGGCTCCTTGGGAACGAATCCTATCCGAGGAGCAACTAAGAACCGTCTCTGCCCTCGCCGATGTCATTCTTCCGCGCGTCGACGATTCGCCGAGCGCTTCCGAGCTGAAAGTGCCTGACTTCATCGACGAATGGGTCAGCGCTCCCTTCGAAACCCAAGCCAACGACAAGAACGTCATTCTACCCGGACTCGAGTGGCTGGAAGCGGAGTCGAATAAGCGATTCAGCGCGCGATTCGATCAGCTCAACGACAATCAGAAGAAAGCCATCTGCGACGACATTTGCTATGCGCCGAAAGCGAGCGCAGAGTTCGCGGACGCTGCCAAGTTCTTCAATGACTTTCGGCGTCTGACTATGGGCGGCTACTACACCACCGACTACGGAACCAAGGAAGTTGGATACGTAGGCAACGTCGCCCTCGCCACCTTCGACGGCCCGCCCAAAGAAGTTCTGGACTTCCTAGGTGTCGACGGACACCCTTGGTGAGAAGGCGCTACCCCACTTGGTAGCAAAGCGTTTCGCCGTCTAGCTCGATTTCGAACTCGACGCTGCGCGCGTCAATCGGATGACGGCGCAGCGCGTAGCGAATGCATATGCGGTCTCCCTTAGCAACCAGGCGCGGCGGGAAGGGAAAGTGAGTTTGCGACCAATGCGTCGGTTCATGAGCGGGACCTGTATCCAACACTACACTAGGCGATAGCTGGGCAGTGAACCATCCGATGAACCCGTCCAGTTCGCGATCTTCTTCGATCACGAACTCAATCTCGCCATTTCGCCAGGGATCTTCCGCCGTGGCCGTTTTCATACCCAATGCCAAGAGCGACTTTCCGGGAGACAGCAAAGACTCGGCCGGCACAATCGACTTGCCGGCTATTCCTTGTCTTAGTTCCGCTCGTTCCAAGGGCGTAAAATCGATGCCGTTCACGGCGCTCCTCCAATAGCCAGGACCCTCTTGTTCATATATCCACGGCGTACTGATCGGCGCCAGCAAAAGCTCTACGTTCGAGGGCATCATGATACCGTCTGCCTTTAGGTTTCGATCCCGCGCCTTGGTCAGATCGTCCAACATCGTCTCGACAAACAGGAAGTGCCCGAGCCATTCGCTGACGATCAAATCGACCTGCTCGTCCAACACGAGTTCATTGGCGTTGCCTCGCCGAATTTCAACGGTATCCGAAAGCCCATTATGATCGACTAGCTTTCGAGCCACATTCGCGATCGAAGCTTGATCGATGCCATGAACCTGAGTCGCGCCCGCTTTCGCCGCGAGCATCGCCAGCAAGCCCGTTCCCGTTCCCACATCCAAAACGCGATCGCCAGAACTGACCACTTCCTTGATTGCCTCTGCGAAGGCATTCGTCCGAGCCTGGTCCGATACCATCGCCCGGTGCAGTCCCAGCTCACCATAGCTGGCAAAGTAAAAATCCGTGTTACTATCATTCATTTGTTTCTATGGAATGCGCGTATCCAAGGCATCAATTACTCGTGTCGTTACGCCTTGGAATCAATCTTTATAGGTCGCTTCCAAAACCCTCGGGTCGATCGCCGGTAAAGTAAACATCTCTATCGGGACGGGATCC